>CAJHZF010000089.1_pt1 | contig 82333 bp, 73 predicted proteins | sample 9198891 | NCBI WGS metagenome assembly CAJHZF01 (sample SAMEA7708349, study PRJEB35096) | sediment metagenome | biome: marine neritic benthic zone biome [ENVO:01000025]; feature: sediment [ENVO:00002007]; material: shallow marine sediment [ENVO:03000034] sea grass bed [ENVO_01000059] ...
AATCTCAAAACCTTTTACAGCATTAATACTCATCATCGCATGCGCAAGATCTGCATCTAGACGATCAAACACTGGTTCACCTAGCCCAGCTGGTACACCACTTGCCACAACATTCACACGTGCACCAACGGAATCACCTTGTTTTCGTAAATTATCCATAAACGCTTCAAGCTCAGCCACTTTATTAGCATCGGGACAAAAAAATGGGTTATTTTCAACTACTTCCCAATCTTTATGCTCAATATTGATTGGGCCAAGCTGCGCCAAGTAACCGCGTATAAGCATGCCAAACTTCTCATGAAGAAATTTTCTAGCAATTGCCCCTGCTGCCACACGCATGGCAGTCTCGCGCGCAGAGGAACGCCCGCCCCCACGGTAATCACGTAATCCATATTTTTTTAAATAGGTATAGTCTGCATGACCTGGGCGAAACTTATCTTTGATATTGCTATAGTCCTTAGAGCGAGCATCTTGGTTGTAAATAATGAGCCCTATGGGCGCCCCAGTAGTTTTGCCTTCAAACGTACCCGACAGAATCTCGACTTCGTCTGGCTCACGTCGCTGAGTGGTATGTCGAGATTTCCCGGGACGGCGTCGTTCTAAATCAATTTGCAAGTCTTGAGTGATGAGTTCTAAACCGGGAGGACAACCATCGACAATACAACCTATCGCCGTGCCATGGCTCTCACCAAACGATGTAACGGTAAAAAGTTTCCCAATAGAGTTCCCAGACATTCGACCATTGTAGCATTTTCAGTAAGACGACCATCAATTCTGCTTCCTGTACTTCAGTTTGCTATGAAATAATATCGCCATGAATCCATTATTAGAAAACTTTAGATTTAGCCAAGCTGGTCGTACTTCAGTTTTTATCTTATTTGCGGTTACCGCCTTTGCTATGGGTATCATGCTGTATTATTTTGTAACTGCAGAGCAAAGAGAAGCAAATCTAAGCAATTTAAAACGCGCTACTTCATTGCACGCTAGTCCTCGGGCATTCCCTAAATTCACACTAACGGATCACCGCGGTCAAGAATTCACTAACGAGAATTTAAAAGATACTTGGAATTTTATCTTTTTTGGCTTTACCAATTGTCCAGATGTATGCCCAGTTACTCTTAGCACGATTGATCAAGTAGTAAATAATCTTGCTGTCCAAAGAGAAGTTAAAGCGCAAGTAGTTTTTATTTCGGTAGATCCAAAACGAGACACGCAACAACGGCTTGGTGATTATGTACAACATTTTAATCAAGATATGATTGGACTTACGGGAAATGATGAAGAACTCAAAAACCTGACCAAAGAACTTGGTGTGGTTTATACAACTCCCACTGATAGTGAAAATGAAAATTATCTAATTGACCACAGCGCGCATATCTTTTTAGTGGCACCAAATGGAAATCTAGAGGCACTATTTAGCACACCTCATGAAACCCAAACCATTGCCGATGATTTTAAAATTCTTAATGCTTATTACAACACTCAACAAGGAAGCTAATTATTGCTATGTGGAAACATTGCAAGGGTTTTTTATTTTATTTATTTCCTCATCATCTCGTATCCAGAATAACATTTTGGTTAACGCGCTTAAAAATGCCGTTGAAAAACTCTGCTATACGCGCTTTTATTCGTATGTTTGATGTTGATATGCGAGAAGCGATACATAGCAACCCAGAAGACTATGCGTCCTTTAATGAGTTTTTCACGCGTAAACTAAAACCTGGTGCACGTTCCATTGAACCTGAGTCAAATATAATTATTTGTCCAGCAGATGGCCGTATTAGTCAAATAGCAAACTATCAAAACAACCAGGCCATTCAAGCAAAGGGACAATATTTTTCCATGCCATCGATGTTGGGTGGAGCCACTGAATATGGTTCATTATGTGAGAGCGGAAATTTTGCAACTATTTATCTATCTCCTAAAAACTATCACCGTGTGCACATGCCTTACGATGGAACTTTGGTGGAAATGATACACATACCTGGGCGTTTATTTAGTGTTGCCCCTTATTCTGCTGAAGTGATCACTGGTTTATATAGTCGCAATGAACGTGTTGTATCCATTTTTAAAACAAATGCGGGGTACATGGCTGTGGTCATGGTGGGTGCAGTAAATGTCTCTGCCATTGAAATATCTTGGGAAGGCCTAGTGACACCACCTCGTGGAAAAACGATTCAAAGAAAAAAATATTCAAACGTACAACTTAAAAAAGGCGAAGAACTCGGTATCTTCAATTTGGGTTCTACCGCTATTGTGGTATTTGAATCAAACAAAATAGAGTGGCATAGAAATTTAGAGGTTCAGCAAGAAGTCTTAATGGGGCAATCACTAGGCACGATTACTATCAACCATGAGGAAATACAAGCACATCTCTAATTTCAGCTATACCCAGGATAAGCATTAATAGACGATCAATACCGAGTGCTACACCTGCGCAATCTGGTAATCCAGCCTTAAGTGCTGCAATAAACTTCTTATCAATTACCACCTTTTCTTTACCAGATTTTTGGCGCTTTTGGTTATCTGCTTTAAAACGTGCCAATTGTTCTTGGGCATTAGTAAGCTCTTGAAAGCCATTAGCAAGTTCAATATTGCCAAGATATAATTCAAAACGTTCTGCCATACCTGCACTGTTTAATTTTGCTAAGGCAGCTTGTTGAGCTGGGAAATCGTAAATAAAAGTTAAACGATCTTTGGGTAATTGCTGCGCAATTACTTGGTCAAGTAATAGTTCTTGATATTCCTGCTTAGATAACTTTGTCCTAGGTGAAATTCCTGCACGATCGCACGCGTGAGAGTAGTCCAGCTGCTTTGCTTGCCATGGATCAAATCCACAATAATCAATAAATATATCCTGATAAGTAATAATTTTAGTTTGAGATAGATTAATTATGTTCTGCAACAAACTCTTAATAAGCTCATCCACTTCATGCATTAAGTCTTGATAGCTCCAACCTACTCGGTACCATTCAAGCATAGTAAATTCTGGATGGTGATATTTACCCACCTCTGCGGCCCTAAATACTTTACATAGTTGATATATATCACGCTTAAAATCTGCAAGCAGTCTTTTCATTGCATACTCGGGCGAGGTATGCAGAAATGCCACGTGCTTTACCTTGTTCACACTTATGCTATCGATATGAGGATCGGTGACAGTGAAAATATTTATGATTGGCGTCTCAACTTCAAGCACATTGCGAGCCGCAAAAAATTTACGTATTTGTGCGTTTAAAAAAGCACGAGCTTCTAATCCTTGTTGTGAAACAAGTGGTTTCCAATCGCTATGTTTAGGGAGTTTATTCAAGTAAAAACGTTTTAGAGCATTGAATCATGTCTAAAACTAAAATTAACTATAGAAATTAACTAGGTAGTTACTCTTTTACGCGTGAGACATATTCTGCTGTACGGGTGTCGACACGTAATACTTCTCCTTGTTCAATGAAAAGTGGCACTTTAACAATTGCACCAGTTTCCAAGGTAGCAGGCTTGGTGCCTCCGGTAGCGGTATCACCCCTTACACCAGGATCCGTTTGTGTAATTTGCAATTCAACAAAATTGGGTGCTGTCACACCCAATGGCTTACCATCAAGCAAAGTCACACAACAAGTTTCCTGACCCTTAAGCCACTGTGCGGCATCTCCCACAGTCGCCTTGCTAGCTGCATATTGTTCATAGGAGTTTGGCTCCATGAAGTGCCATTGATCTCCGTCGTTGTATAAATACTGCATATCTATATCAACAACATCAGCGCCCTCAACAGATTCACCGGATTTAAAGGTCCGATCTACAACACGCCCAGTCTTTAAGTTACGTAGCTTAACGCGATTAAAGGCTTGGCCTTTACCAGGTTTAACAAATTCATTTTCAATAATGGCATATGGATCTCCATCTAAATTAAGCTTTAAGCCGGCACGAAATTCATTAGTATTATAGCTAGCCATAACTAATCGTAGTAAAAGTACTTGATCAATGAAAATTCATAGTTTAACACGAGAATATCCAAGCCCAGAAAAAAATTGGCAGCAACAGTATAAAGATTCAATAACAAGTATTGATACTCTTTGTAATGCACTTGACCTTCAACATAATCAACTTCCGCTTAGTATTTCTGCATACCAGCAGTTCCCTTTACGTGTGCCGTGGAGTTATGTTCAGCGGATGCAAAAATCTAATCCGCAAGATCCTCTGTTTTTACAAATCCTACCGCATAAACATGAAGAAAATGTAGCTTCTGGTTTCAGCAAAGACCCAGTTGGGGACTTGAAAAGTATTACAAGCCCAGGACTATTACAAAAATACAATGGGCGTGCATTGTTGCTCGCAACAAGCCGCTGTGCAATTCATTGTCGTTATTGTTTTCGCAGACATTTCCCCTACTCGTTACATAATCCACGAAATGACACTTGGCAACAGGCAATAAATGAAATTACTAAAGACATGAGCATAAAAGAAGTTATATTAAGCGGCGGTGACCCATTAGTATTGCATGAAAATGAACTTAGCAAGTTGTTTTCAAAGTTAGAATCTATATCACATATTGAGCGATTACGAATACATACACGTTTGCCAGTTGTAATTCCAGCACGAATTAACAAGGAATTGATAAGATTATTAAATAAAGCTAAATTAAAAGTTGTGATAGTGCTACATATTAATCATGCGCAAGAATTGGATATTCAACTAAAAAATAAACTTAGAGATTTATCATCTACACGGTGCACTCTACTAAATCAAAGTGTTCTACTACGAAATATCAATGATAAATCAGACACATTGATACAGCTAAGCGAAGCATTATTTCAAGCGAATGTTTTACCTTATTACTTACATTTATTGGATAAAGTACAAGGTGCTGCACATTTTGAAGTTTGCGAAATTCAAGCACGCAAGATAATGCGTGAAGTTGCAAGTAAGTTACCCGGCTACCTTGTCCCAAAGCTTGCAAAAGAAGAAGCTGGATATACATCTAAAACGTTAATTGCATTTTGATAACTATTATTTCCTAGATACTATTTGACACTAGAAATTGCCAACACGATCACAGTTTGTTGACCCAACACAATACTCCCTAATTTATTCCAGACAAAATCACATGAATCGACGACAAATCGCGCCATAATCTCCGCAGTACAGGCTTGCAAATCTATACACTAGGACAATTATAGATTTCAGAATCGATACGTATTTAAATCGCTGTTTTCATAAGGGATTATGCTTTTAGACACACAAATTACTATGCCCAGCCAAGATCCCATGGCTACGCAAGAATTCTCATTAGCCACGCGCAATGTCCGCAAATGGTTAAAAGCATTACCCTACATTGATAAAAATATTGCTGCCCAACAATTCTACGATGGGCTTAGACGCTCTAATCGACAGGCATACCAAACTAAACAACGTCTTACAGCAATAGAAATTATGCGACCAGTTGCGCGTGATTTTCTTAAGCAGCAGCGTAAGTACCTTGTCGCTCAACCATTCCCGCTCTCTAAAAAAGCAACCGAGGTATTGAAGCTTCAACAAAACATTTTGAGTGAATTAGCAGTCGCTTATAAAATAGTTATACAGGAAACTGTAAATCGTGACTTTCAGCTTAGCCCAAAAAAACTTATTGTCTGCATACATCATGCAATGCGCTATATGCTTGAGCAATATATAACACTGGCACAAGTTTATTCAGAACCACCTCAAGGATATTGGCAAGATTATTGTCAACTTTACAAAATGGCTGAACATATCGATTTGAGTCATTTTTCTGTTAAAAACGAAATACACGCTGAATGTCCCAAGTCATCAACTAATTGCCTGTTTAAACAAGCATGTTTATTATCTCTTGCGAACTTGCATACTTTTGGTCATGGCGAAGCAGAAAAAATTGCTGCTTTTCTTGAATCAATGAACCATTTGACTAAATTATCAGATAAAAAACATCTACAGGGCAGTAATAATGTATATTTTATTAATCTTGCATTAAACAAACCACCAAGATATGTTGGTGTTGATGACATCCCAATTTCTTCTGAAAATCGATTTCTAGATCCTGCAAATCTCATTATTGAATTACGCAATATTGCAACTAGCAAGAACGAAAAACAAAATGAAGCTATTTTTTCTAGCTCTACTTTGAGTAAATCACTTGCTAAACGATTATTAAATAAGCTAACAAAAAAATCTAAAAGAGCTGATAAAAGAGCTAGCTCGTCAAAAGAAAAACTTAGTGTAGTGCTAGGTTTACGCGATGCGATCAACACCCTTCTACATCCGGAGATAAATGAAAATAATACCCACAACAAATCTAAACTAGCAGGAACCAATCTGGATTTATTACCTATTGAACAGAATCAAACATCCTTACCAGAGAGTGCTTACTCAACCCTCAACCAAGAGACACAGGTAGATGACAGTTCAAATGCATGGGAATGTGTTGGCCGTGGAAATATTGCTACAGAATTATATTTAACCACTACACCAAAAGCAGCTGCAAAGAATGATGGTAAGGTAAAATACAAACCTGCCATTCAATCATGGGAAATTAGCAATGCAAGTAACGGTGGGTACTGTTTAAAATCCAACAACACCTCAGATTACCAATCTCAGGTTGGCGATCTTATTTTAATGCGGCGAGAAGATCATCCCAATGAGCAGTGGCGTGTGGGTATTGTGAAGTGGATGCAATCATTATCTGATCGGGGTGTAAAAATAGGAGTAGAGACATTCAATGGTAATGTACAGCCTGTTGCTGTCATTGATGCGCAATTTTCGTCAAATAAGTTCAAAGGTCTTGAACATATCCTGCAACTCACCGAAGACGCTGCAAACGGCAATACAATAACTTTTATTGCCCCACCCAACTCTATAAATGTGGGAGAGACTATAGATATTCAAATGAATGGAAATAATAAGACAATCGAATTTCAACATGTTATTGAACGCACAATATCGTTTGTGAGATTTTCCTTCTCGATACAGCCTTCGAGATCTACTTAAAGCAATTGAGCCTCAATTTCTTAGACCCTGTGGAATATCTGAAATATCAAGGAAATAACTCTACAAACATATGTCGGATACCGTTCATGGGGATAAATATGAGCATTGTCGACTACCTATTGCATAAGACACCTCCATTGCCAAAATAGCGTTTGACGTCAAAAAATCTCATAAAGTACGGAATATACAATAAATTATGAATCAACCGCTGCAGCTCATATTTGTTAGCAGCAGCCCCAATGATGTTGAAGAAATGGTTACCGCCATCAAGACATCAGGTGTGGCTGTACGCTCGCGTATAGCACAAGGCACGGAAGATCTCACTAAGCTTTTAAAAGAGGCACCACCGCATATTGTTTTGCATACCGTAGAGACTAAAGGGGTATCACTTGAACAAACCGTAGACACTATCAATGGTCGAGCACCTGAAATTCCAATTATTGCCGTTACAAATTCACAAAACCTAGATCCTGTTTCCTACATGATGCAAGGAGCGGCTAACTTAGTAAATAAAAATAATGCAGAACATTTAAAGTTGGTAGTAAACAGTACCGCAAAAACACAACTTCATATTCAGCAACTTAAAAATGCCGCTTCGATCTGCGAAGAACTGGAAACCCGTTGTCAAAAACTAATGGAAAGTTCTCGTGATGCAATTTGTTACATACATGAAGGTATGCATACATATGCGAATCAAAAATATTTAGAGCTATTCGGTTTTTCTAACTCAGATGAACTGTATGGTTTATCTATAATGGATTTAGTCACACCAGATGATCAAGCAAAGGTGAAAGATGTTTTAAAGAAAATTAAAAAATCAAAAGAAAGTGGTGAGCTGCGTCTAAATTTTAAAAAAGATGACGATGAAACTTTTACTGCGAAATTCAATTATAGTGCTGTTACAGTTTCAGGTGAAGAATGCACCCAAATTATAATTCAAAATTCTGAAGGCGGAGATACTAAAGAACTTGAAGAACAGCTCACTTATCTAAGTGAACGTGATATTCACACTGGTTTCTACCATCGACGTTCTATTTTAGATCAACTTGAATTAGCGGTAACTGAAGCTAAGAATGATAAAATTACACAAGCATTTATCCAAATTGATATTGCAAACTTCACTGAAATCAAAGACAAATTTGGATTGGCTGCAATTGACAAAGTAAGTTCAAATGTCGCTACCGCTCTACGTAAATGCTGCACTAACAACGAAACTCTTTCGAAACTTACGGAAGAGTCATTTGGTATCTTAACGACTAATTGTGACGCTGATTCATTAAAATCATTCGGATCGAATGTTATCCAGAGTCTTGGTGATTTGATGACCACATCTGGTAGTGACTATGTGTCTATAAAGCCTGCAGTTGGCGCAATCATCATTGATCAATTTTCAACAGATGTAACTGATGTCCTCAATAAAGCCAAGTCCTGTTGTGATGACGCATGGGAGAAGGAATCAAATGAATTGATATTATACACTCCTGATGATGCGCAAATGGGTGAGCGGGAGAAAGATGAGCGTTTGACATTGCAACTACGTGAGGACACAAAACAAAACCGGCTTGCTTTATTATATCAACCAATCATTAGTCTCCATGGTGAGCCAGGCGAACGGTATCAAATATATACCGCACTTCGAAACGAGGATAACGAATTAGTCCCTGCGAGTGAATTTGTCATGCGTATAGAGCGAACGGGCTACGGAAAAATGCTGGATCGCTGGATTATTTTAAATGCACTAAAAAAATTAGCAGAACGTCGCGAAAAAGGGATGGATATGCGTCTATTTATCAAGTTAAGTGCAAATTCGATACTTGATAAAGATATTATTGGCTGGTTACGCGAGCAGTTTAGTAATAATAATATATCGCCTGGTTTCGTTTGTTTTGAGATAAAAGAGCATGTCTTAATATCACATTTCAAGGAAGCAAAAAATCTAGTAGCAGGAATTAAAGAAATTAAATGTGAGTTTGCTATTGATGCGTTTGGATCTGGAGATGATCCAACTAAAATATTAAAAGCGATACCTGCTGATTATGTAAAGATTTGTAAAAGCCTTATGTCTGGTATAGGCGAAAATCAAGATAACCAAGCTGCAATACGCGAAATTGCCGAAGGTGTAAAACCATTAGGCACCAAAGTAATTTCTCAATTTGTAGAAGATGCCGATTCATTATCGACGTTATGGAGTTTGGGTATTAATTTCACGCAAGGTAACTTTTTGCAGCCCGCTAGCGAAGAACCTAATTACGACTTCTCATCTATGTAATCTTTGCGAACTTCGTAGTAATCCAATTTACAATTGTTCCATTTATAATTGTTGCAGGGCATCAATGCGCACACTTAGAGGTGGATGCGTCATAAATAATTTTTGCAAGCCACTTTTTACCCCACCCGATATTCCAAATGCTGCAAGCTGCCCGGGAAGATCCTCTGTTTCCTGTTGACTCTGTAATCGTTGTAGAGCAGAAATCATTTTTTCACGTCCTGCAAGCTGTGCACCACCTTTATCCGCTCGAAACTCTCGACGCCGTGAAAACCAACTTGTAATGATTGACGCTAGAATACCCAAAACCACTTGAGCAATGATGCTCACGATGAAATAACCAGGCCCATAACCACTCCGTGATTTAAACACGGCTTTATCTACGATGAGTCCAATCACCCGCGATATAAAGATCACAAACGTATTTAATACACCTTGTAATAATCCCATTGTGACCATATCGCCATTAGCTACATGGCTTACTTCGTGGCCCAGCACCGCTTCGATTTCATCTTGGGTCATTGCATGAAGCAAGCCTGTACTGACAGCAACTAGAGCATTATTTCGTTTCATACCTGTGGCAAATGCATTTGGTTGTTGAGAATCAAATAGCCCCACTTCTGGCATACCAATTCCCGCCTGCTCTGCCTGGCGTCTTACCGTTTCCACTAGCCATCGCTCGGATGAATTACTCGGTTGCTCAATCACTTTAACGCCCATACTTCGCTTTGCCATCCATTTTGATATGGCCAAAGAAATGAACGAGCCCCCAAAACCAAAAATTAGCGACATAATCAATAGGCCATTTAATTGGCCCGGTAGGCCGTTTTGTGCCAACCAGTCATCCAATCCAAGTATTTGAGCAGCTATACTCAGAACCAGAATGATAGAAAAATTTGTAATTAAAAACAGAAAAACACGCATACCCATCGGCGACACCTTAATAAGTCAACAATAATTATTTTAAGATATATAGGTGAATAAATTATTTTCAAGGTTCTCATTCCTCTTCGTCAAAATAATGCACTTCTATTGTATCAATACTGCGATAACCTCTGGATAGTTTTAAACCTCGGTGTCCTCGTTCTCCAACGTAGGCATCGACTTCATCTGCATGCATTTTCTTAGTACGCTTACCCGCATATAGCGTCATGGATTCTCCATCCTGGATAAGCGTAATTGCTCGCATCGATTCTTCACCATTGGTGAGTTTTTTGCTCGGAATATTGATGATTTTATTGCCCTTACCCTTAGGCAATATAGGCAAATCTTTTAGAGGTATGACTAACATGTGCCCCTCAGAGCCAATCGCCACAATCCAATCTTCTTCAACATCGCGAACTTTTACCGGAGCTAATGCTTGAGCTCCTTTCGAAACAGATAGCAATGCCTTACCCGCCCGATTACGGGTATTCATATCCTCTAACTTACAGACAAACCCGTAGCCGGCACTGCTAGCAATTAAAAAATAATCATTTTTTTCACCCATCATCACGCCAACAAACTGCGCGCCATCAGCAGGCTTTAACCGACCACTTAAAGGCTCTCCTTGTCCACGCGCCGAAGGTAAACTGTGTGCGGGCAAGGCATAGCAACGTCCATGAGAGTCTAAAAATAATACTAATTGATTTGATTTACCTGTAGCGTGCGCCTGATATGAATCTCCAGATTTATAGCTTAGAGACCGAGCATCTACATCTGTGCCCTTTGCTGCACGTGCCCAGCCTTTTTGTGATAGCACTACGGTAATCAGTTCAGAAGGAACTAATTTAGACTCATCGATTGCGCTAGCTGCCTCCCGCCGAATCAATTTAGAGCGACGTGCATCGCCAAACTCATCCGCATCTTGCATTAATTCTTTTTTAACGAGTGTTTTTAATCGCTGGCTAGATTTCAAGGTCAGCTCAAGGCTATTACGTTCTTTCCCCAGTTCTTTTTGTTCAGTTTTTATTTTAATTTCTTCTAACTTAGATAGATGACGAAGCTTTAGATTTAATATAGCCTCTGCTTGCTCTTCACTAAGTTTAAATTTTTTAATTAATTTTTCTTTTGGGTCATCCTCTTTGCGAATAATTTTAATTACTTCATCAATATTAAGATACGCAATTAATAGGCCATCTAGTTCATGCAAACGTTTTGCAACTTTATCTAATCGCCATTGCAATCTGCGTTTTACGGTTTCTGTTCTAAAAACCAGCCATTCTTTTAATAAATCACGCAAGTTTTTGACTTGAGGACGACCATCAATGCCAATGATATTTAAATTGACACGATAATTTCGTTCTAAATCAGTAGTAGCAAACAAATGTGACATTAGTGCATGCACATCAATACGATTACTTCGTGGTGTGATTACAATTCTAATTGGGTTTTCATGATCCGACTCATCACGCAAGTCGTGCACTATCGGCAATTTTTTTGCCTGCATCTGTTGGGCTATTTGTTCTAAGACCTTTGCGCCAGAAACCTGATAAGGCAATGCGGTGATCACCAAATCACCTTCTTCATCGCTGTATTTCGCGCGCATACGAACGGAGCCAGTACCTGTTTTATAAGTTTCTAGGATTTCTTTTGGTGAAGAAATAATTTCCGCTTCTGTAGGATAATCAGGACCCTTAATATGCTTACAGAGTTCGTGGACAGTGGCTTTAGGATGATCTAGTAGATATACACACGCACTCACAACTTCTTTTATATTATGTGGAGGGATGTCCGTAGACATGCCCACAGCAATCCCCATACCACCGTTTAGCAATACATTAGGTAAGCGCGCGGGTAGCACAGTAGGCTCAGATAATGTGCCATCAAAATTTGGTACCCACTCTGTCGTACCTTGGTCAAGCTCTTGTAGTAATGTTTTGGCATACTTTGTAAGACGAGACTCAGTATAGCGCATGGCCGCAAAGGATTTGGGGTCATCGGTTGAACCCCAGTTGCCCTGTCCATCGATAAGCGGATAACGATAAGAAAAATCTTGTGCCATCAGTACCATGGCTTCGTAACATGCGCTGTCACCATGTGGGTGGTACTTACCAAGCACATCACCCACGGTACGTGCAGATTTTTTTGGCTTTGAAACCGCAGATAAACCAAGTTCAGACATGGAATAAATGATTCTACGTTGCACAGGCTTCAAGCCATCCCCAATATTTGGCAACGCACGGTCTAAAATGACATACATGGAATATTCCAAGTAAGCCTTTTCAGCAAAGTCTTGTATGGGCAATTTTTCTGCCCCTTCAAAATCAATTTCTAAGTTTTCAACCATAGATTAAATTTGCGCCAAATTACCTTTCTTTTTAATCATGTCATTGCATATTTTTAATCATATTCGCACAAGATTGCCCTTCAGCTCTAACCAACTACGACGATCTGCTGCACGCTTTTTTGCTAACAACATATCCACTAATTGAAAAGTTTTCTTTTCATTGGTGAGATCTAACTGCACTAGACGCCTTGTATCTACTGCCATCGTTGACTCACGTAATTGCATGGGGTTCATTTCACCCAAGCCTTTAAAGCGTGTAACGGTGATCTTACCTGTTTTCTTTTCAGCCTTAATTCGATCTAACACACCTTGTCGCTCTTCATCATCCAATACGTAAAATACTTCTTTACCCACATCGATGCGAAACAAAGGAGGCATCGCCATGTAGACATGACCAGCTTCCACTAAGGTACGAAAATGTTGTAAAAATAATGCGCACAACAATGTTGCAATGTGTAAACCATCTGAATCAGCATCAGCAAGCACACAAATTTTTCCATAACGTAACTCCGAAAGATCAGGACTACCAGGTTCAACGCCAATTGCAATAGAGATATCGTGTACCTCTTGTGAACCCAGCACTTGATCAGACGCAACTTCCCAGGTGTTTAAGATTTTGCCCCGCAATGGCATCACGGCTTGGAAGACACGGTCCCTTGCTTGTTTGGCCGAACCTCCCGCAGAATCGCCTTCGACTAAAAATAATTCTGTGCGGGACAAATCTTCAGATGTACAATCTGCTAGTTTTCCAGGCAACGCCGGACCTGTAGCTATCTTCTTGCGAACTATTTTTTTACTGCGTTTTAACCGCGATTCAGCATTACTAATCGCTAGCTGAGCAATTTGTTCACCTGCTTCGGAATTTTGATTTAACCATAAGCCAAATGAATCTTTGGCTACCCCCGCTACAAATACAGCGGTTTCACGTGAACTTAAACGCTCCTTAGTTTGACCAGCAAATTGCGGATCCTTAGCTTTTACTGAAAGTACATAGCAAAGTTTTTCCCACACATCATCCGGGGTTAATTTAATTCCTCTAGGCAGTAGTTTTCTAAATTCGCAAAACTCTCGCAATGCCTCAGTTAAGCCCGTGCGCAAGCCTGAAACATGGGTGCCACCTTGTGTAGTTGGAACAAGATTTACATAGCTTTCTTTTAGCCCATCTCCCTCAGCTATCATCCAAGTTAACGCCCATTCAACAGCTTCCTGATCACCCTCAAAATGCTCACAAAATGTTTCCTGTGGAAGATGTTCAAACTCCGCTACAGACTCAAGCAAATAATCTTTTAGTCCATCTGTATAACACCACTCAAATTTTTTCTTGTTGAGCTGATCATCAAATCGAATCGTTAACCCGGGACAAAGAATTGCCTTGGCACGCATGACATGCTGTAATTTTGAAACAGAGAATTTGTCACTTTCAAAGTATTTTGCATCTGGCCAAAAGCGTATCGTTGTTCCAGTATTTCTTTTACCAACCCTACCGATAACTTCAAGGTCTGAGACTTTCTTACCACCTTTAAATGCCATGTTGTATTCTTTACCTTGTCTACGTACCCAAATCTCTAAGTGTTTAGACAACGCATTTACCACGGACACCCCAACGCCATGCAAACCTCCAGAAAATTTATAATTTTTATTGGAAAACTTTCCTCCGGCATGCAAAGTGCTGAGAACCACCTCAACACCTGAACATTTTAACTTGGGATGGTTATCTACTGGCATGCCCCGGCCGTCATCTGCAACCTCTAGAGATCCATCTTTGAGTAATTTGATGTCAATTATCTTGGCATATCCTGAAATTGCCTCATCAACACTATTGTCGATCACTTCATGTGCAAGATGATTTGGCCGCGAAATATCGGTATACATGCCAGGACGCTTGCGGACTGGATCCAAACCACTTAGTACTTCGATATCAGCTGCGTCATATTTTCCTGTCATAACACATTCAACTCATTGCTATTTAACTTGCTTCGAAAATATGAATGATACGCACTTACAAAACCATTTCGTAAAGAATTGTAGGGATGAGATGACAACAGTATGCTAACCCAATGACCGATTCTCAATTTACCAAGGCTCGGCTTGCTACCGATCCAAATGCAAATATTGCTGTATTCGCATCAGCGGGTACAGGAAAAACTCGATTATTAGTACATCGGATATTAAAACTATTACTCAACGACGTAGACCCCTCACATATAGTAGCCATTACCTTCACACGTAAAGCAGCTGCAGAAATGCGCGAGCGCTTAATGAAGGTATTAGAAGATTGGGCTGGTTTTGACGATCAACAACTACAACAGGCACTTCAGGAACTTGCTCATCCTCATAACTTCGATAGCATAACAAAAGCTAGGAAGCTATATGAACAATTATTATTTGCTGAATACAATATCCGTATTACTACGTTTCATGCCTTCTGCCAGGATATACTGAAACGATTCGCCTTGCATGCCGGCGTTCCGGCAGGCTTTAAATTGGTAGAAACTACCAATGATTTAAAACAAGAAGCTCGTGAATTCCTGTATAAAATTGCGCAGCGAGGAACAGAACCAAGACTTACCAATGCGCTTTACGAGCTATTAAAGCACAGTACTACAGTAAATAATGTCAATGCAATATTAGATACTTTCATTGATTCGCGTAGCGATTGGTGGTGTTTTACTGAAAATCAAACGGACCCGATTAAATACGCACATGACTGTCTACGTCAATATCTATTTCTAAACCACGAGGAAATAAATTCAGAGGATGCAAATCTGATACCAGCTTTACGGCAATATCAATCCTATCTGGCATCACACACCACTCCAAAGTTCCTGAAATATTGCGACATGCTTACGACGTCGCTTGAAAAAAGCTCATCCATAAATAATCTAATACAAAACATTATTCCAGTTTTTTTAACCAAGAAAAATGAACCACAGCAGCTAAAGACCAGCAATGCACTTGAAAAGAGCCTTGGGCAAAAGAATATGACGAACTTAATACAATTACATAGTGAGATCTGCCATTTGATCATTCAGCATTTAGATGTAATAAAAAAAGAAAATCTTCTCTCATTTAATCAAGCCTGGTTCTATGCTGGACATCGTCTGTTAAGTGAATATCAGCATTTAAAATTTGCTCGCCATTCTTTGGATTTTGATGACCTAGAGTGGTACACCTATTTATTACTCAATCAACATGACAATGCTGCCTGGATTCAATATAAACTCGATCAACGCATAGAGCATATTTTGATCGACGAATTTCAGGATACAAATCCCACACAATGGAATCTACTTTTTCCATTATTAGAAGAGTTAGCCGCAAATCTACAACAAAGCAGTAAGAGTTTATTTTTTGTCGGCGATACCAAACAATCAATTTATGGATTTCGTCGTGCAAATCCTCAATTACAACTTACTGCGTCCGAATGGGCAAAACAAAACCTTGATGCAAAACTCTTAGAAACGGATCGGTCATTTCGATCTTCTCCCGCAATCATTAATTTCGTAAACAGAGTTTTCAGTACTAACAAAAAAGAACTTCTGCTAGATGATTTCAGGCCACATGATGCCGCACAAAGTATGCTATGGGGATATGTTCAAATTGATCCACTCATTATTCCTCAGGATAAAATCGAAGGTTACTTAGAATTTCGCAATCCCTTGCTACAAGCAAAAACGAATACTGAATTGAATTGCCATTATCGTGAAGGTCAAGCTGTTGCAAAATATATAAATAAGTTGATTGCAGATTCCACGCCCATTATCGGCCTAGATCAAGCACGCGCTGTGCGATATAGCGATATTATAGTTCTTGCCCGTAGCCGAACACATTTATCTCAACTTGAACTCGCATTACGTGAACAACATATCCCCTACTGCAGCATTAACGATGATAAATTTCTAGATCAGCTTGAAGTACAAGACATACTTGCATTACTTACTTATCTAATACAGTCACATAATGATTTAGCGTTAGTACAAGTTCTTCGCTCACCTTGCTTTGGTGTAAGCGATGAAGATTTGATGAACATTGCAAGCCACGATGCAGAAACCTGGCATGAAAAGCTAAAAGCTCATATCACTGACTCTCCCACTACAATACTTACACAAGCTTATGCACAATTACAAAAGTGGCGTGACTTGGTAAACCGAATCCCAGTTCATGACTTATTAGACAGAATATATTTCGATATAAATATTCTTACACGTTATGCAAATAGCTGCGCACCAACAAAAAAATCACATGTAATAGCAAACCTTACACACTTGCTTCAGCTTACTCTTGACTTAGACGCAGGACGATATTCAAGCATCCAATCTTTTTTAAACTCAATTCAAAAACCTGGGGTAACCAATACCATAACAAGCTTCACAAAATTGAATCAACATGATGCAGAAGCAGTTCAAATAATGACAATTCATGCGGCCAAGGGACTGGAGGCGCCTGTAGTTTTTCTGATCGATACTGGATCAATACCGCCTAAACAACGTGCATATCAAACTGTCATTAATTGGCCATTTAAGGCACGACGACCAGAACAATTTTTTATAGTTGGCCGAAAAGATAATATAGACAGAAACACACACACCTTACTTAATCAAAAAATAGCGGCAGACTGGAAAGAAGAACTGAATTTACTATATGTTGCATTGACGCGTGCTAAACAATATTTATTTATAAGTGGTGTACAAGCTAAACAAAATCAAGAAAATAGTTGGTTTTCCATTATTGAACGAGTGATTGAGAACATAACACAAGACCCTAATTGTGGTGCTTGGGTATTTAAACATGGCACACCCCCATACATAAAAACAGAACCTCCAAATGAAGTATCTAAATGTGTTGATAACACTATCGAGCTAAGCAAGCCATTCACGAACATTGAGAAACAAAATCAGGATGTAGTTGAACCCCCTGCAAATATTGCGAAGCTTGCTAGTCATGGAACACTAATACACAAAATATTTGAATTGATAGACCGTGATAAATTTCAAGACCCAAACACATTACGCATTCAAATTGAATCAATGTTAACAAGAGAAATTGACTCAGAAGAATTTTCCACAGCAATACAGGAAGTACGGAGTTGTCTAGAAAGACCTGAGTTAGAGGAAATATTTGTGACCAGGCCCGATAAAGAGATTCTAACTGAAGTGCCAATTTGTTTTATTGAAAATGGAGAAGTTCTTTACCGTATCATAGATCGATTAATCATCACTGAAGATTCAGCATGGATTATTGATTTTAAAACCGCATCCGAGGTCAAAATTGAAACGATTTCTGAACACGCAACGCAATATCAAAAACAAATTTCTTACTATTTTTCAGCAGTAGAAAAACTGTACCCAAGCAAAGAAATACGAGCCTCAATTCTATTCACATCAATACCCGCAATCTATGATTATGATGTAAATAAACTATTCAATGATCAGAACTTATCTCAAAATAGTAGATAGTGCGCTTAGACAAGACGTAGAGCTTTCAAGAAGCGAAAGTTTGCACGCTATTATAGTAAATGAGCATCGAAAAAAAGCTTCCGCAGCCTAATATCAGCGTGCTAAATACATTTTGAGAGAGATTCTAATTAGTATTAGATATTGAATCTAAAGCTGCAGCCAAATCTTTTGCAGGCCGATAGCCTGGCACTAATGTACCATCTTCCATAAGTAGCGCGGGTGTACCCGTCACACCCATTTGTTGGCCCAATAACCATTGTGACTCGACTGGGTTATCGCAGTTTGTTTCCGGCACACTTTCGCCAGCCTTGGCTTTGGTGATAGAAGCTTGCTGATCATTAGAACACCAAACATTCACGGCTTTTTGATATGAGGGGGTATTCACTCCACTTCGCGGGAACATCATATAACGTACTTTAATCCCATAACTATTCAGTTGGTCCATCTCTGCATGCAGTTTTCGGCAGTAACTGCAATCAATATCTGTAAATACAGTTAGCGTATGACGTGGTTTTTTTTTTTTTTTTACAATCATCTCCGATTCATCCATCTCATTTAGTAACTCTCTGCGTATCCTTGTGCGGGCCACCTCAGTAAGATTTTCATTGGTTTCTAAATCTACCAAAGCACCTTGCAATACATAACGACCATCGGCAGATAAATAAAATACTTCCGCGCCATACATAACCTCATAAAGCCCCTCCACACCTGTAGGCTTAATCGATTTGGGTTGATCTTGTGGAGCAAGCTTAGTTAGTCGCTGTTTAATTTTTGCAATGTCTTCGGCTTCACCTGCCCATGCAGAATTAAAACAAAAAGCAGTCACAAAGACATACATAACCAGTTTATGCATAATTATTCCCTGTCAAATTTTCTTAAGAATTAAGGCCTTAAAGTATAAGACCGTATCCAGCGAGATTAAATTCACCCACGAGGGTGATGTTTTCGATGCAGCTCCTGCAGTCTTGCTTGAGCAACATGGGTATAAATTTGGGTTGTGGAAAGATCACTATGACCCAGTAACATTTGTACGACACGTAAATCTGCACCATGATTCAACAAATGTGTTGCAAAAGCATGACGAAGGGTATGGGGCGAGAGATGTTTTGCAATTCCAACTCGTTTTGCGTGTTTTTTAATCAAGTGCCAAAATGCCTGTCGTGTCATCGCGGCACCACGATTCGTGATAAATAAGGAATCGCATTGTTGGTTCGACTTTAGCAGCTCGGCCCGAGCCTCATCCACAAATCGAGATATCCACTCACTAGCTTGCTCACCAAAGGGAATGAGCCGCTCCTTGTTGCCCTTACCCATTACTCGTATTACACCGTGGTTGAGGTTGACTTGATTCAGAGTTAACCCTACCAATTCACTGACGCGTAGCCCACAGGCATACAACACTTCTAACATCGCACGATCCCGAACTCCATGTGCTTTTTCTACATTGGGCGCAGTTAGCAAGCATTCAATTTCTTCTTCCGTTAAGGTTTCAGGCAAGGGCCGACCTAATTTTGGAAATTCAATCTGAGCAGAAGGGTCTTTTTGTACCGCACCCTGTCTTACCAAATAACGATAGAAGCGTCGAATGCTGGATAACAATCTTGCTGACGTACGTGGCATGCTACCTTGTTGGACTCGATAAGATAAATAATCTAGCAAATGATCACGACGGGCATCCTTAATGCTTATTGCCAAGCGCGACAACCAACGCGATAAACCTAACAAATCATTTCGATAAGCAGATAGAGTATTTTCACTTAAACCGTGTTCAACCCATAAGGTATCCAAAAATGCTTCAATTATGGGTTGGTCTTGCGGCAATGAAAAGGTAGATTCACTCATCAGCTTGATTTCATCAACTCAAAAATTTAAGTATATAAGTGAATCATTAGAAAGCGCAGAACAGCATTGCAAGAAATTATAAAAATCACAACAAATATGTGAAGCCATTTTAAACCATCATGCTATTTAACTTTTTATATATACGTTCCTAATTATAATCGTTATTTGAACTATCTTAATTTATTTATCAATTGACATAATGGTAGTGTAAGAACTTCACATAATAAAATCAACTTTTGTATAGATTCAATTTTTAACATGACTGAAAATAAATCATTGCCCAAACAAACCGTTTCTCTTGCACGACGCCTTGGCGCAATTCTTTATGATTTTTTATTATTAGTCACAATTTTAGTATTCGCTTCTTTAATAATCGTAATCCCATTTAACATTAACCCCGAACATCCTTTATTCATTGTTTATCAGTTATATATATATACAATTTCATTCTTATTTTATGCTTGGTTTTGGACGCATGGCGGACAAACACTTGGCATGAAAACTTGGAAATTTAAAATTATCTCTATTAATGGCACCAACGTGAATTGGGCTAATGCCTTTATACGTTTTACTGTCGCCATTGTATCTTGGCTACCCTTCGGTTTGGGCTACATATGGTCTATGTTCGATACTAAAAAACGCACTTGGCATGACATTGTGTCAAAAACTCAATTAATTCGTATTTGATTTTAACTCATGCCATTTTTTTAAGCGCGATTGAAGCAATGAAAATTACTAACAATGTTGGAAGAAAAGAACCTAATAGAGGTGGAACATCATATACAACACTTGCGTTACTTAATATTCGGCTCAGTAACTGAAACACCACTGCGATACCAATTCCGATTGCAATGCGTTGCCCCATTCCGCCTGCACGTACTGAATGAAATACAAAGGGAACCGCCAGCAAGAGCATCGCTATACCAGACAGTGGAACCGCAAAACGATTAAAATATGCAAGTTGATAGCGGCGAGAATTCAGCTCATTTTCATCTAGGTAATTGATGTATTTTTTGAGCTTCTTTGCATCCATGAATTCAGGCTTTACAGTTACTACGTCAAATAGCTCTGGAGAAACTAAACGCGCCCAATGTTCCTCATTTGCCGCTACCGTCTCTACTCCCTGCTCAGAGATCAAACTATGCCGAATTTCAGATAATTGCCAGATCCCATTTACGTAAATTGCTTTTTTAGCAAAACTCGCACGCTTTAATTTGTTTTGTTCATCCAACTCATACACCCATACATCCGTCATACGATAGTCGGGAAAGAGCTCTTGTATATTTATGAATCGACTACCATCACGAACCCATAAGCCATGACGCGAACGGATCGATATCTTACGCATGTCGCTAGTCTTGTTTAAACTACGTACATAACCTTCCGTTGTAGGAGCAATAGACTCCCCTATCCACATGCTTAAAAGAATAAGCGCTATGCCCACTTTTAGTACCGACCAGAGAATGCGTAGTTTGCTTATTCCCACTGAACGAAGTGCGACTAGCTCACTTTTTGCGGCTAAATTACCCAAACCAATTAAAGTGCCAAGCAATAAGGCAGTCGGCATGAATTCATAGAGGCGTTGTGGCATGCCAAGCAACAATTGCAACATGGCATGACCAACAGTAAACCCACGTTTGCCGATGGATTCCAGATCATTGATTAAGTCGATAACTGAATCAATCGAAAATAGTATGGCCAAAGCCAATAACGTCCCAACAAAAACCGTTCTGCCTAAATAACGATCAAATTGTTTGACTGAGTACACAGTTTACGCGATGTAACGTTGCCTAAACACAAAAATGGCAATAATTGAAGCGAGGGCAGCATGAACAATAAACAATCCTGGAACTACGGGCAATTTACCATCTGCAACCCAGGACTCGGCCAAGATTAATAAATTTGAATAAATTAGATAAATCACAATAGCTTGTCCTAGCTTTGCAAATCGTCCTTGACGCGGATTGGTTACACTTAATGGAAATGCCAATAAAACAAGCAGCACTGCTGCAATCGGTATAGATAAACGCCATTGTAGTTCGGCATGATCAGCCAATCTGTTTGATCTAATTAAATCTGCTGTTTCCATAATTTCGGGGTCATTACGGTCCATAGTGGCATCAAACTCAGGAATACGAATCGCATGTCGCTTAAAAGATAGAACTGTAAAGCCACCTTCACCTGGTACGCCTTCGTAACGTTGTCCTTGATTTAAAATTAGTGATTGCCCTCCTAGTTCAGATAAATTATCTTGTTTAGCAGTGCGCGCCGTCTCAATTGCAATTTTTCCTTGACGACCATCATAAATGAAAACATTCTTTACTATACCTAACTCTTTATCCGCATCTTCAATAAAAACTACCCAATTACCTTGTTTAGATTCAACAAACTGTCCTGGCGTCAGGCCATAAATATCTGTTTGTCCTCTTGCTTGGAGTTTAATTTTTTCAATTTGCTGTGATGACCAAGGAGTAGAAAACATCGCCAAATAAAATAGTGCAGCGATTAGAGGTAATATGAGCAGGCTTGCATTTTTTACTAAACCGAATGGGCTTATTCCACTAGCTTTAATCGCATAAATCTCACTGTCACGATATAAACGGCCTAGTGTTAACATAACTGTAACAAGCAAAGCAAACGGTGTTAACAAAATTGCAGAATTTAAAATACCAAGACTTAATATGGAAATCACTACATCGGCCGGAAGCTTTCCATCCATAACTTTTGTAAGTAAGCTGATAAAAGATTTACTTACTATAACTACAAGCAAAACAATACTTACTGCAGCAAAAGTTAATGCAAGTTCTCGGGAGAAATAACGATTTAACGTAGAAACCACGCAGCCGACCTCAATGCAGGGATTTATGTCTGATAGTTACAAACGTCACAATTTTAGCAATAATTAAGAAAATACAGCCATTAAGTATAGAGGAGATCTATGGATTACATATCAAAAACTATAAGCGTAGACAAAGAAGCCGCTGAGTGTGTAATTGTGGGCATATTCAAACCAAAACGCCTAAGTGAATCTGCAAAAAAATTAGATAAACTTTACCATGGAAATATCTCCAAAATTTGCCAGCGCGGAGCAATAGACGGCAGCTTAGGTCGTGTCACTACTCTTCATAACTCAAGCCGCAGCAAGCATGACTACATTGTAATAGTCGGGTGTGGTGAGCAAGATGATTTTACCATCAGCTCCTTTCAACGCGCGCTATCGGCTGCAGCAAATGAGGTTAAAAAATCTAATGCTAGCGAAGTAATTAACTGCTTAATTGAACTTTCAGTAAAAGATGCCGACTTGTTGACCAAGGTTCAACTCAGTGTTATCTCAATTGAAGAATCTATTTATTGCTATAGCAAAACAAAACCAAAAGCGGCTAAAAACAAATCTCGCTTAAGAAAAATGAAATTCCTTGCCAAAAGACGCAATGAAATTCCTGAATTACGTGAAGGCGAGGAATATGGAAAAGCCATTGCAAGCGGCATGAATCTCGCTAAAGATTTAGGTAATTTGCCTGGCAATATATGCACTCCAACCTATCTTGCTGAACAAGCAAAATCACTAAAAAGAGGTAATCAAAAATTACATGTCACTATAGTGGAAGAAGGACAGATGAAAAAATTGGGCATGGGGGCATTACTATCCGTTTCTAATGGCAGTGCTGAACCTGCAAAATTGGTCAGCTTGGAATATAACGGCGGTGAACAAGGTGAGCGTCCTATTGTATTAGTGGGCAAAGGCATCACATTTGATACAGGTGGAATCTCAATAAAACCAGGCGCCGCTATGGATGAAATGAAATTTGATATGTGCGGAGCAGCCAGTGTTTTAGGCACGATGAAAGCGTGCTGCGAACTGGAAATACCTTTAAATGTAGTAGGTGTTATTGCTTGTGCCGAAAATATGCCCGGAGGTAATGCCACGAAACCAGGCGATGTAGTTACCACGATGTCAGGTCAAACTGTGGAAATATTAAATACGGATGCAGAAGGCCGCTTAGTTCTTTGTGACGCATTAACTTATGTCGATAAATTCAAGCCCGAGCTCGTAATTGATATTGCCACCTTAACCGGTGCATGTGTAGTGGCACTAGGCAATATCCCTTCAGGGCTTATGAGTAATGACGATGAACTTGCCAAAGAATTACTTGAAGCAGGCAAGCTTGCAGGCGATCGTACTTGGCAGTTACCAGTGTGGGACGATTATCAATCACAATTAGATAGCAACTTTGCTGATATCGCTAATATCGGAGGTCGATATGGAGGAGCTATTACTGCAGCATGCTTTCTTTCGAGATTCACTAAAAAGTATCGCTGGGCACATTTAGATATTGCAGGCGTGGCATGGCATAGCAATGGTAAACAAAAAGGTGCGACAGGTAGACCCGTACCATTATTAACAGAATATCTGTTGCATCAAGCTTATGAGTTTGAACACTAATGCCACTAATTGACTTTTACATGACTCAAGAAAAAATGAGTTCGCTCAGTTATGCCAAAGGTTGACTTTTACATCAGCCAGGAAACTTCCCCGCAATTCACTCTGCGTACAGCTTGCAGAATTGCCGAGAAAGCCCACCAGGCAGGTCTTAGAGTGCACATACAGACCGATAGTGATAGCGATACAGATAAACTAGATACTCTACTCTGGACATTTCGTGATCGTAGCTTCATTCCGCACGAAATTCACAGCCCTTCAACAGCGATATGCCCAGTTACCATTGGTGCCGAAAATGGGCCTGCAGAAGCGGAAATGCTAATTAATGTTTCTCATCAAATTCCTGAAAATATTGAGCATTTTCAAAGAATTGCGGAAATTATCGATAATAGGACTGAATCTATTCACGCTGGTCGTGAACGTTATCGCTTTTATCGTGAGCAAGGCTATGAACCTCAACATCATGAAGTATTCTCCAGTCAATAACTTGAGGATATACAAGCTGCTATGGATGGAAACAGCGCTAAAAAGGTGCCTACACTTGACCGCCTGGTAGACACTCCAGGGGATGCAAACAAGGCTCCCTTAACACCTAAGCCACAGCCCCAAACTAAGCTCGCAAAGCCCGACACGGCTTCCACGCCTACTATCAGTCAAGCAAAACCAATCCAGGCTACAACGACGACTCGTCAAACAACCGATACGCCTAAAAATCGCCGCACTGATAAGTCTACATTTGAGATTGAGTTAACTCAGATCGTCAATCGAATCATGAATGAGCACATTCGTAATGCAAGTGAAGAAATTGTACAAGAAGTATTACGTGAAGTTCGATCAAGACTCCCAGGACAAAGAAAAGTTTAAGCCACTATTTGGAACCATATTGGTTCAACCATTTTGCAATACTAAATACATGCAAGTTTAAGCTTCGTGTAAATCATGCATGTCTTAAGAGAAGAGCTTGCAAGTACTTGCTAGATCACTGCATCATACGCATTCACAATTATTCATCGATTATTTAGTTCTCGACAAAATACTTCGTCATGGAAAAGACATATCAACCTAAGGATATTGAACAAAAATGGTATAAATTTTGGAAAAGCAATAATTACTTTTCACCATCTGGCAAAGGTAACCAAGCCTACTGCATCATGATCCCGCCACCAAATGTAACGGGTACGTTGCATATGGGTCACGCCTTCAATAATACATTAATGGATTGTTTGATTCGTTATCACCGTATGGCGGGATACAATACATTATGGCAACCTGGCACCGATCATGCAGGTATTGCCACGCAAATGGTGGTAGAAAGACAACTTAATAGCAATGGCATAACACGTCACGATTTAGGTAGAGAAAAATTTATCGAAAAAGTTTGGGAGTGGAAGGAGCATTCTGGAAATACCATATATAACCAACTAGAGCGTATGGGCTCGTCCTTGGATTGGCCACGTGAACGCTTCACCATGGATAAAGGATTATCTGAAGCAGTGAAACAAGTTTTTATACGGCTCTACGATGAAGGTTTAATCTACCGCGGTAAACGCTTAGTCAACTGGGACCCTGTACTTCACACTGCAGTTTCAGATCTTGAGGTTGTCTCCGAAGAAGAAAATGGACACATGTGGCATATACGTTACCCATATGCCGATGGCAGTGGCCACGTCAGCGTTGCCACAACAAGACCTGAAACTATGTTGGGTGATACCGCAGTAGCAGTACATCCAGATGATAATCGCTTTAAAGACATTGTAGGCAAAACCGTCAAATTACCATTAACTGATCGTGAAATTCCGGTTATCGAGGATGCATATGTCGATCCTGAGTTTGGCTCTGGCTGTGTAAAAATTACTCCAGCACACGATTTCAATGACTATGAAATTGGTCTGCGTCATGAATTACCGAAAATTAATATTTTAACGATTGATGCAAAAGTTAATGATCAAGCGCCCGCTGCCTATCAAGGTATGGATCGTTTTGAAGCACGTAAAAAAATTGTAGAAGACTTAAAAGAACAGAATCTTCTTGAAACAGTAAAAGATCACAAATTAATGGTGCCACGTGGTGACCGCTCAGGTGCCATCGTCGAACCGTATCTTACCGATCAATGGTATGTAAAGATCCAGCCTTTAGCCGAATCAGCAATTAAAGCTGTAGAAACAGGCGACATCCAATTTGTACCCAAGAATTGGAGCAAAACCTATTTTGAATGGATGCGAAATATTCAAGACTGGTGCATTAGCCGTCAACTCTGGTGGGGTCATCGAATCCCTGCCTGGTATGACGCAAATGGAAACATCTATGTAGCCGAAGATGAAATCACCGTACGTAAAAAGTACAACCTCGGTACAGACGTTGTTCTTGGACAAGACGAAGACGTCTTGGATACCTGGTTCTCTTCAGCACTTTGGCCATTTTCTACTTTAGGTTGGCCTGAAAAAACTGAGACCCTGAAAACGTTTTACCCCACTTCAGTATTAATTACTGGATTTGACATTATATTTTTTTGGGTGGCACGCATGATAATGATGGGTTTGAAATTCATGGGAGAGGTGCCCTTTTACAAAGTATATATACATGGCTTAGTACGTGATGCCGACGGCCAAAAAATGTCGAAATCTAAAGGCAATGTCCTAGACCCCCTCGACATCATTGACGGTATCAATCTCGAAGCATTGATAAATAAACGCACCAGCGGGCTTATGCAACCTGAGATGGCGCCAAAAATTGAAAAGGCGACACGCAAACAATATCCAGATGGCATCAAAGCCTATGGTACTGATGCATTGCGATTTTCCTTTGCTGCACAAGCCTCGACCGGGCGTGATATTAAGTTCGATTTAAATCGAATCGAAGGTTATCGAAATTTCTGCAACAAGCTATGGAATGCCGCACGCTTTGTATTAATGAATACCGAAGAGTATAAAATTGCAAAACAAATTGACAAACAAAAACTTACTACATCGGATCGTTGGATATTAAGCAAACAACAAGAAGCCATCGATCTAACTCATAAGCATCTAAATAACTATCGCTTTGATCTTGCCGCGCAAGTATTGTATGAATTTACCTGGCATGAATTTTGTGATTGGTATGTTGAACTTTGTAAACCTACTTTATTTAAAGATGAAGTCGATGAGGACATCAAACAAAATACTCGTCGTGCACTATTAGAAGTTTTAGAAACGTTATTACGGTTGCTACACCCCATCATACCGTTTATAACCGAGGAAATTTGGCAACCGATTGCAAAGCTTCTTGGAATTTCAGGTGACACTATTTCACTGCAATCCTTCCCACTCAGCAATAATGACTTTGTAGATATGAACAGCCTACAAGAAATGGAATGGTCTAAAGAATTTATTAATGGCGTGCGTAAAATTCGTGCAGAAATGGATATTGCACCGGTTAAACCTCTAAATGTTTTGTTACAAAACTGGTCTGCACGAGATCAAACCTATTATGAAAACAGCCAAGGCTATATTCATGCTCTTGCAAAACTTGAAGACGTTCAGTGGCTAAATGATGATTCTGCTCCAAAATCGGCTACGGCATTAGTCGGCGAAATGAAAATCCTGATCCCGCTCGCAGGACTGATTGATAAAGAAGCAGAAAGCGCAAGGCTAAGAAAAGAAATTAACAAGCTTGAGGCCAACCTAGAAAAAAGCCTGGCTAAGCTAAGCAATCCAAACTTTGCTAATAAAGCACCAAAAGATGTGGTCGACAAAGAACGTACTCGTGTCAACGAGATGCAAACATCATTAGAGCAACTTAAGGAGCAGTTAAATAAAATTCACGACCATTAATTATACAATCAACTTTCTGTCTATAATCTGCATTATCACGCAGAATTATACATAGTGATTACATCAACCCAAACCTACGTTGAGTATTAATAAAAACTTTTAAAATAAGCTAGAACAAAATTTAAAACGCAAGGATATCCAATGACCGAAACCGCAAAACAGGAAAAAAAACTCTTTATGACACGCTTAATGACACCGGATATGTCTAATTTTTCTGGCAAGGTGCATGGCGGCACAATTCTTAAATTATTAGACGAAGCTGCATTTTCCTGCGCTTCTCGTTATTGTAAAACTTATGTCGTAACCGCCTCATTAGATCAAGTGATGTTTAAAACACCCATTACAGTTGGAGACCTAGTCACTTTCAAATGTAATATAAACTATGTTGGTCGCAGCTCTATGGAAGTAGGTATACGGGTTGAAGGGGAAAAGATTCGAGAAAAAACTAAATATCATGCTATATCTTGTTATTTCACTATGGTTTCCGTTAATGAAGATGGAGTACCACAAGAAGTGCCAAGATTAAAACAAGAATCAGAAACAGAAGTAAAATTATTCAAGGCAGGTAAAATGCGCTGCGAAATGCGAAAAGAAATACAAGAAAGAAACCTACAGCTCCATGTTGGCATTGATACCTAGTTGTAACACCAATATCGAAATTTCTGTCTCAACATTAACCTATACTCACACTTTTCCTCAATTAGATTTTAGTCATCTAATTTTCATACTTAAATTATATTAGCATTTTTCTCCGCTATCATGCCGAGAAAAAAAGAATCTAAATGCTTTTACAAAACGAAGAACGCACTCATATCAGCGAGATGCAAACATCCTTGGTGCAGCTGAAGGTGAAGGTAGAAAAAATACGAGCTATTTAGATTTTAATAGCTTGATAATATATTATTCAAACTGAGTGCACGATCTGTTGCAGGTGGTCTCATAGAAACACCAGTTCATTGAAAACAGATGCAACGACCGAAATAAAGTGTTAGTTGAGTTGATTACAGCTGATACATTATGCTTCTTGGTTGATTGTCACTAATCAAACCAAAAGGTTCAATTTGTCAACAAGCACCCAAAGTCCACCAATCGTTCCAAGAAACAAAATCAGCCTTCTCGTCCACAACAAGATTCTGTGCAGTCTGCTTCCTGATTGCTTATAAACTTGTGGAGTCTTGTTCGCATCAGTTGGACGCGAATCTGCAGATTCAAGTGATTCTTGACCTGGATCTTGCATCGCGACTGTACCAAGATAAGCCGCAATGGCCATACCGTAGTTACCGCTATGCGAGATGCTTAACAAGAAACCGGCATGGGTGGGTGCACCATCAGATTGTTGCAGAATCTCAATATCTGAAAGACTTCGTGTCGCATAATCAGGGCAAGCTTTTATTATGGCTTCTTTCGCTGCAAATATGCCGGTCAAGGTTTGCCGAATGTCAGAAGAACTTTCGGCGTAAGAGAGCTCTCTCAAGGAAAAAATGGAGGTCAACGACTCGTCTGCCTTGGGAGCACTAAGATCCTGCGGGAACAACTCTGAAATTTGCTGAATGTCCACACCAACACCAGCAATTGACCCTACAGTAAGATCACCGACATGGCGTGGACTTGAATTGGTGATCGCGCCGACACTGGCGCCTTGGTACGCCGACATTTCACCGTCGACGCCGGAGCCTAGTAGATACCCAACGTTATTCTCCTCACACCAAGCAAAATACCGCGCTTTTTGTCCCGATGTAAGCTTAAGGTCCTGCCGCCAGTCAACACGACGGTCGAGCAGTCTGGAAAGGAATTCGGAACGCTCCTCGCTTTTTAGATTACCATCCATCGAAACAATTTCTGCATATCTCCACTTGCTCGCCTGATTCAATTGTAATGCTTATGAATCCGCGATTGCCAAGCGACCTTTCTTCTTGCATGGACTTTTGACAAAAGTAACAGCGTATATTCGCAACGCCACTCGCACTGTCGATAAAATGACTGGATATATTACGGATTAGAATATCCAGGAACCGCGTGACGTACAGTCCTTCAGTTACTCGATGGTCGAAACTCGCAATTAGCTGGTACTTATTATTAGAGTCTTTGCGCACAATGCCAATAATGAGACTCTGGTACCCATTGAGCAGTGGATACATGAAATCAGCTGAAGTATGCGCCAAATCGGTGACGGTAAAGGTTGCTGGCTTGAGTTCAGCACTTAAATTTTCATCAGCTTCGAATTTTGCGAGAAACCCATTGATAGTACGTTGTATTACGCCAAGCTCAAGTCGATCTGAATTTTCAATACGTAGGACTTTCAAGTTGCAGTTATTATCGAAACTTACACCGGCGTGAACCTCTTCATACAGCGAAACGGAATTGTTGCCTGAGTAAAAGCCATTTAGCAACGGAAATTCATTAAGGAGCCTACTCGCCTCGTACACAACCAAATCGGCTATGCCTTCAGCGAACAACGGTATCGGTTGACTGAGGCGTTTTTTTAACGGCGGCGATGAAATACCAATGGACGATTGGCGAAGCCCTGACCCTAACACTGATAAATTTGCAATTTCAGCGCGCTTTCTAAGATCCAGAGGCTGTGCCACATGTGTAGGCAATACGTCCAATTTTTCTGCTTCAGGATGCCCGGATACGGGCAAAGCATTTCGATTTGGGATTGCAGGTGCAGCAGGAACAGGTACGCCCGCTGCAGTCATGACATTGCGAAGACTTATCCACTGACCGGGCAAAGCTGCGATGTCCACTCCATACTTTGTTGCAGCGTCTGATGCAGATTTAGAAATGTATCTAACCAATTCTGTGTCGTTATCATCAACTGTCACGTCGTGATTTTGTTGTTTGAGATCATCGGTATCATCATTGAAAATTTGGCACAACACTTCGCCGACCGGCACTTCCTCACCTTCAAGCACGTTGAAATGAATAGTACCTGTCTCGGGTGCTAACACTTCAATGGTCGTTTTTGATGTTTCGATTTCCATTATTAATTGGCCGGCCTTGATTTCGCTACCCGACTCGATTATTAGTTTTTGAATAATGACCACTTCGTCATTGACGTTTTCACGCGGTACCAAGACTTCGATCATTGCAATATTTTTCCTTCCTCAGTTAGAGCTGCAATTACAGATTTTATGGTCGGCAGTACTTCATGTTCCAGCGAGGATACAGATGGAATTGGCACCGGTATAGCACCGATTCTAGACATTTTGATTTCCTCTCCTCCTAATTCATGCAATTTTGCCAAGAGCTCAGATCCGAAACCAAATGGGGTCGAACCTTCTTCGACTACGAGCAATTTTCCCGTTGCCATCGCAGAACGCCTGATCGGATCAATATTTATTGGATGCAAACATAGTGGCACAATAAGCTCGCAAAGCTCATCGGTCTCAACAAATAAATGGACGATATCATCCGCAATCTCACGGGCCAGACCACCGTAAGCGACCACCGTGCATGTTGGATCTACTCCATTAGGCGATATAACTATTGATCCGAGATTACCACCGACGATCTCGGCACACAGTTCATTTGGCTTCTGCCACAGAAATTTACTGTAGTCGATCTTATTTTCCACAATGAGCGCTGGACAACTGTATTTGGCGAGCTCGCTAATAGTCTTTGTAGGATCCATGAGTGACGTCAACGCTACAACAGCAAAGTTGTCTATACCAAGAAAATGTTTCTCAAGTGACTGTGAGTGTGTTGGTCCATAACCGCGCTTTCCCCCCATGGGAGTACGTATTCTTACTGGTGCCGACGCCTGAAATGCGTACATGTGATGAAATTTCGAGGCGTTACTGATGATTTGATCAAAGGTATGCGTGATGAAGTCCCCAAACATGATTTCTACATAGGCTTGCGAACCCATCATGGATAAGCCAATCCCAAGTCCCGTAATTGCTTCTTCACTGATCGGTGTCGTGATGACTTGTTTAGGAAAATCTGTACTCAGACCATGTGAAACTTTGAAGGCTCCGCCATATGGGTCCTTTATATCCTCACCCAGCAGAAAAGCACCACTTTCTAATTGTTTTCGATACGCTGAATTTAGTGCCTGATTCATTCTAAGACGATCGTTTTCGATCTGTTTTCGACTGTTTGATTCTCCATTTGGGAGTTGATCTTTGATGTAGTCATCGAGCGACAAATACGTTGCCGCACGTGAATCGATATGTTGCTGAACTGTCTTGTGCATCTCCTGCCTTGCATTTTGTACTGCGGGCAACTCTAGAAATCGCGTCAAAGTGTCGCAACTACGAAAGAAGTCAACTTCGTCATTACTTCTGTCATCATCACCTTTGGAATGCGCGTTTAGTCTGTAAGTGCTGATAAGCAAAAATGCAGGTCGGCCGGATTCGCGGACATAGTTAATTGCCGAAGTTGCATTCTTGTAGAGATTTTCTATATTCCAAGTGTCGCACTCAAATGTTTTAAGTCCGAATGCTCGAGCTCTCGATTCAATGTCTCCAGCAAGCACCAAAGCTTGTGGCGTTGATTGAGAATACAGATTATTTTCGCAAACAAACAGTTGCGGTACTTGTAGACAACTGGCGAGGTTCATTGCCTCATACACATTGCCTTCACCCAATGTTCCCTCGCCGATGTATGAAACAGTGATGTTGCTGCTTTCGCTTAATTTATTATGCAAAGCAATACCGGTTGCAACCGGCACAAGCGATCCTTGCGGACCATTCGACAGAAATCCTGGACGAAACAAGTGTTGGCTACTGCCTACGCCTGCGCAGACACCACTTTCTAAACCCATCAGTTCATCAATCAATCCCTTCCAATCTCCAGTCTTCGCGATAAAGTGCCCATGACAACGATGATTAGATGTAATCCAATCTCCATCGACTAACTTTCCAGCGACCGCGACTGCAGAAAATTCCTGTCCAACACAGGTGTGTACTGTGCCGTTCATTCGGCCCTCTGCAAACAATCGCAAGAACGCTTCTTCAACTTCGCGGATTAATACGGCAGTCTTAATGGATTCTTTGTTCCGTTTAAACAATTCGTCCAAATCAAGTTCGATTGATGTCAGATCTTTGAAACGAGAAATGTATTCTGTTTGGCTTTTCATACGCTATCAGACGTAAAGATTCTATTACAGAGTATAATCATGATTTTTCAATATAAACGAGAAGACTCGATATGAAAGCGAGTTTGGCAGGCAGTAAGCGAGTCAATCCCTCTGTCTTAAAGAACTAATATGATAATTGTTTATGTTCTCTATTTTACCGGTTTACAACTTACCAAAGTCTAATATGAAGTCTGTTTACTTCGTTACAGCGTTTGATAGAGTATAAACAAACAATACCAGATTTATTAGAGAATCTCATAAAACTCATCGACTCTGTCACACTTTTAATCATCTTGAGAATAAGGCAGAACGTGGCTATTGCCCAAAAAATTGTCTAACAGAAATAGCCTTATAGCCGGCACTTAAGAAGCGCCCCTATTAGTTGTCAAACTGGACAATAAAATACTGACAAACATCACTATCGAATTATGGAAAAGCATCGCGAATGAAATTGGCATCGATTACGGATATAGCAAGAAAAAAACCATTCTTACGTAGTGTCCACGGTTAATGATCAACCATTCGCAATGCTATAAATTCTTATTCAAGTTGCGTTCTTTTCAGATCCACAATTCCAGCATACATTGAAGTGCCCTTCTATTCTCTCTCCGCAACTAACGCATATCCATTCTTGTGGATTTGATTTGGTGGATTGAATAAATTCATTAACAATTTTTTTTGCAGGTTCTTTATCTTCTTTATTTATTATCCAGAGTTCAGGCCAAACTTCGATTGGAGGCAATTCGCCTACACCACCTGAGAGAAATTCATTTTTAATAATAGCTGTAATTCCCTTTTCTTCTAGGAGATCTTTTATTTGATGGATAAATAATGGTGTAGGCTCACTGAAGATTCTTTTCATGTGAACATTGTAACAAAATTGAATTATCGAAGTTTTACGATATACCCTTTTTTGTTTTCACCAGTTGTAGAACAATTTGCTTTAATGATGACTTCACTTACATCTGAGGGTATATGGATACCAAGCAATGTACGTGTAAAGGGTTGCTCTTTTACATGCGGATGATAAAGTACACGCTCACCAATTAATTCACCTTCTTTTGAATATACACGCCATGCATTAGCGTAATGATCCCAACCGGTATCGGTATGTTTAATTGTTACCGTAAAATTATATTTTTGTGCAGGCGTTAATTCTGCCTTGGCCTTTAAAATTTTTGGACCGCTAGCTATACCGGTTGTTGAGTACAAAAATATTAATAATGCGAGTATGGTGCGCATTTTTAATCCTTAGTAAAAATTTGGTTCATATCTTTAAACGACTTAAATTCCAAATAATTATCACTTGGATCTTTAATAAACATCGTAGCCTGTTCGCCCACTTGCCCTTTAAACCGGATACACGGCTCAATATGAAATTCGACTCCTTCGCGCTTTAGTCGTTCCGCCAAGTGCTGCCATTCACCCCAGTTCAATATGATTCCAAAGTGCCGAATTGGGATATCTTGCTCATCTACGGGGTTTGTGGGTGTAAATATATCCTCATGATCGTATAGATGCGCACTAATTTGATTGCCGTAAAAATTAAAATCAATCCAACGCTTATCTTCACGTCCAACTGTACAACCCAATACATTGACATAGAAGTTTCTAGTCTCTTCAATATCATGAACCGGAAAGGCTAGATGAAATATTGAAGTCGCCATGATTAAAACACTGTCTTGCGTATTGGTTTTTCAGCAACGTTATCTCGTAAATATACAGGTAAGGCATGCACAGCTGAAACACTACTCCCTTGTTCAAAATAATATTTACCCAATTTAGCCACATACTCTGCTTGTGGTAATGCATCAGCATCATATGAAATTTTTTTACCACATCTTTCTAACAACACTTCTGCATATGGACGCCATCCTGTCCCAACACCAAAACAACTTTTGTTTACATCGATGTCAATTAAACTGGGTTTAATCACTTGCTCATCACCTACTACTTGCATTATTTCATCTTTATCTAATTGAAATAATGCGTAGTAAACTTCTTGCATGCGGGCATCGATGCAAGATAACACCTGGGATGCTTGTTGTGTCCGATAAGCAGCTTGTGCAAGTGCAGCCATGGATGACACGGGTACTACAGGTAAATCTTGAGCTAAGGCAATTCCTTGGGTAACGCTGGCAGCTAAGCGAACGCCAGTGAATGCGCCAGGTCCACGCCCAAATGCGATCGCATTCAACTGCGCGAGACTAACCTCCCCTTGTGCCAAAACTTGTTCACACATTGATAAAATAATCTCGTTGTGGCGCCGTGGTGCCACTTCACTTACAGCAAAAATCTCATTATCAATTAACAATGCAGCTGAACAGCATTCGGTTGCGGTTTCAATGGCAAGCAGTTTCATGCACAGATTCTTGAAGCTGTAAAAAATTGATCACATCATCAAGATTAGAAGTGAGAGGCATTTTTGGTAGACTATTAATAAACGATTTACCGTATGGTTTTGTGATTATCCTAGGATCACAAATTGTTACGACCCCGTAGTCCTCTTCATCTCGTATCAATCGACCTACACCTTGTTTTAATGCAATAACAGCCTGTGGCAACTGATATGTCATAAATGGATTTGCACCTGTTTGGCGGAGTAATTGTAGACGCCCTTTCAGTACGGGATCGTCTGGCGATGCAAATGGTAGCTTGTCAATCACGACACAACTTAACGCATCTCCGCGTATATCGACGCCCTCCCAAAAGCTGCTAGTTCCTAGTAACACCGCATGTTCTGTTTTTGCAAATAAGGTCAATAATTCTCTGCGTGGTGCTTCGCCTTGAACTAGTAAAGTAAAATCATCATGACCGTAAAGATAATCTGCAGCAATACGTAACGCACGATGACTAGTAAATAATAAAAAAGCACGCCCTTGATTCATTTCAAGTATAGGCAACACGGCATCCACTACTGCTAGAGTGTAGTTTTCATCATTTGGATCTAAACTGATAGATGGTAAAAATAATCGTGTATTTGTTTCATAGTCATAAGGACTATCTAGCATGATCGTATCTGCATCACTCAATCCTAGCTGTTGTTGAAAATGATCAAATTTAGCATTCACTGCCAGTGTTGCAGAAGTAAAAATCCAGCTACATGGATATCGTTGCATAAAGGCTTGAAATGAATCTGCTACCATGAGCGGGGTGCTATGTAATTTAAAACCTCGCTCAAAACTCTCCAACCAATTTATCTTGCCTTCGATCTTTTCCGATATCATATTTAAGTCTTGTTCAATGCTTTCACAACGCTCAGTGCAACGCGCTAGCACATTACCACGATCACTCAACTCTACTAGTGTCTTTAACAGTATGTGAACGGATTTGCATAGCTGATTAAATTGATCTTCAATTTTTGCCACGGCAATAACTTCATGCCACGGTTTGCGACCGACGTTTCCGGCTAGGACTAATTGGAATTCTGCGGCTGCTTTTTGCAATGTATCAATGACTCCACGTGCCTCGCTGGCATCGGGCGCTTCATCAAGTTGTGCTGCAATTGCATCATCGGCCAAATCTTTGAATTGGCGGCTACTAATTGTAGTAGCAAAAAAAGTACTGGCTAATTCAGGCAACTGATGTGCTTCATCAAAAATAAATGCATTGGCACTGGGTAACAATTCACTGAATCCTTCTTGCTTTAGTGCCAAATCTGCAAAAAATAAGTGGTGATTGATAATTACTACACCGGCTTTTTGCGCCTTCTGCCTAGCTTTGACAACATGACAATTTTGATAACTCGGGCATTCAGTTCCTAAGCAATTTTCTACCGTGGAGGTAACGCTTGACCAGATCGCATCGTCTTCACTGATGTTTGAAACTTCTGCAATTTCTCCAGACTTAGTGACTAAGGACCAATCTTTAATCACTTGAATTTTTTCCGCAAAGTGGCGGTTACGTGGTTGTGTACGTGGTGCTTCCTGCTCTAAGCGATATAAACAAAGATAATTTGCTCGGCCTTTTAACAATGCAGTCGATACCGATAGTTTGAGAATTTTTAGAATAGTTGGCAAGTCCTTGAAATATAGCTGATCTTGAAGATGTTTAGTGCCTGTGGATATGATTATTTTCTGACTAGACAGTAATGCTGGAATTAGGTAAGCAAATGTTTTTCCAACCCCTGTACCCGCTTCGATTATCAGCTGGCTATGATTTGTAAGCGAAGATTCTATAGCCTCGCTCATACGTTGTTGTTGAGGACGATATCGAAAGTTGTCTAAATGTTTAGACAATAGCCCTACCGGACTAAAGATTTCTTCACTATGCAACATCTTTATTGCTAATTTTTATAACTAAGTTACACCTTGTTGCAATAGTGTGACCACGGCAAAAGCCGCAACACCTTCGCCTCTGCCTATAAAGCCCATTCCTTCATTAGTTGTTGCCTTGATGTTTACATTATTGATAGGAATTTTTAGTAGTTTGCTAATGTTCAATTGTATTGTATGAATATGTTCATTTAATTTCGGTCTTTCTAATATAATGGTGCTATCTACATTACCTACAACATAGTTGTTTTTCTCGATCTTACGAACAACATTCTTTAACAACAATGTGCTTTCAATGTCTTTAAATTCTGGCTCAGTATCAGGAAAATGCTTGCCGATATCACCAAGGCTGGCCGCACCTAAAAGCGCATCACACATCGCATGTAGTAATACATCACCATCTGAATGCGCATCAACTCCTTGACTAAATATAATTTTTTCACCGCCAATTACAATATGGTCACCTTCCGTGAAGCGGTGAGTATCGTAGCCAAATCCTATCCTTATTGTCATTATAAAAATGTTTCCTAACAATGCGTCTTTTGTTTCAGCATATTGCTAAAATGGCTCATTCAGATATTTCGCTATGGATTCTGCAAGATTGATGTCTTCAGGTCGAGTAATTTTAATGTTATCACTACGGCCTTCGATCAATTTTACATTCAGGCCAAGGGCTTCAACAGCAGATGCTTCATCTGTAACCTCAATCTTATTTACGAAGCAATAATTCAAAGCTTTCTTTAACACTGCAATACGAAACATTTGTGGGGTTAATGCCTTCCATAAGTACGTACGATCGATAGTTTTACTTACTTCAATATTTGAATTAATACGCACGTGGTTTGCCTGTTTTATTGTATCGATGATTGGTGTAGCCAAAATACCACCCACATCATCAAGTTGGAGTCTGTGTATCAGTAAGTCTAAATCTGTATAGCTCAAGCATGGACGGGCAGCATCATGCACCAAGACGAAATCGTTCGATTCAGACATTTCTAACACTTTATTTAAAGCAAAATATACAGACTGTGCCCGTGATTCACCTCCAACCACTGTGTAAATCGATTTATCCGTAGATATGTTTAATTTAGGCCAGACTTGGTCTTTTGCATGCAAAGCCACCACAACACCTGCAATTTTTTGGTGCCGCAAAAAGCAAGACAGACTTACTTCTAGCACAGTCGAATCTTGAAAGCGAAGATATTGTTTGGGAACCTCCATTCCCATACGCTGACTGGTTCCTGCAGCAGGAATTATGGCCCAACAACAAGGCGACTGGTGTTTATCATTTTTCGGCAATGTCTTTGGGCTTGCTATCTACGATATGTATAAATGTCTCATCATCCTTAATCATGCCTAATTCACTTCTTGCCCGCTCTTCGATAGCCTCAAGACCTGTTTTGAGATCCTCGACCTCAGCCTCAAGCACAATATTGCGCTGTTTAATTTGATCATTTTTACTGTGTTGTTCTTCAACAGTTTGACGTAACTGAATTACTTCTCGTACGCTTCCATCTCCAAACCAAAGCTTATATTGCATTAACAGCAACAAAACACCCAAAAGTATAATTATCGATTTCAACTAATCAATCGTACTAAAAGTTATAAGCCTTTATACCAGGATATGTGCTCTCCATCCCTAACTCTTCTTCTATTCGAATAAGTTGATTGTACTTTGCAATGCGATCTGATCGAGATAAGGAGCCCGTTTTGATTTGCCCTGCATTCGTAGCCACCGCCAGATCTGCAATTGTTACATCTTCTGTCTCACCAGACCGATGTGACACCACTGCAGTATAGCTTGCAGCATGTGCCATTTTGATAGCCGCTAAAGTTTCACTTAAGGTACCAATTTGATTGACTTTTATTAAAATTGAATTTGCGACTCCTAGATCAATTCCTTTTTGTAAAATTTTTGTATTGGTAACAAATAAATCATCTCCTACAAGCTGCACTTTATCACCAATTTTTTCCGTTAATTGCTTCCAGCCATCCCAATCGTCCTCTGCCACACCATCTTCAATGGTTATAATTGGGTATTGATTGACCCAATCCACCAAATAGTCAACAAATTGATTTGAATCAAAGGATTTTCCCTCAGACTGTAATTCATATTTACCATTCTTATAAAATTCTGTACTCGCGACATCCAGGCCGAGATGCACATCTGCTCCAACTTTATAACCCGCCATGTCGATAGCTTGCAAAATTGTCTCCACTGCTTCTTGATTTGATTTAAGGTCGGGTGCAAAACCACCTTCATCACCTACAGCAGTATTGAGTCCTTTTTTATGCAATACGTTTTTAAGCGCGTGGAAAATTTCTGCGCCGTAACGAATGGCATCACGAATTGATGTTGCACCAGTAGGTACAATCATAAATTCTTGCATATCAACACTATTATCTGCATGTTCACCCCCATTGATGATGTTCATCATTGGCACTGGCATAATAAACGAATCCCCATGGTGCAAATAACGATACAATGGAATTTGTTTTTCGATTGCAGCAGCCTTGGCTACGGCTAACGATACAGATAGCAGCGCATTCGCGCCTAAACGTCCTTTATTGTTAGTGCCATCCAACTCGATCATTCGCTGATCGATAATTTCCTGAGAAAAACAATCCATACCAGCAAGGACTTGCTGAATCTCAGTATTAACATTATTTACAGCTTGCTGTACTCCTTTGCCTAAATAGCGCTTTGTATCGCCATCTCTTAATTCAACGGCTTCCAATGTTCCAGTGGAGGCGCCTGATGGAACTGCGGCTCTGCCAAGGGCTCCAGACTCTAATAACACATCAGCTTCTACCGTTGGATTGCCGCGCGAATCGATCACTTCACGAGCATGGATGGATTTAATCTTTGACATATAATCTTTCCTTATTTTTTAATTCCATTTTTTATTTAAGCAAGTAGGTCTTGTTCTATGAAACCATGGCGCTTAACGGCCTGATCAATTTCTTTTAGCCCTTGTAGTAACGGTTTAATCTTTGCTAACGGCCAAGAATTTGGGCCATCACTTTTAGCTGCATCAGGATTCGGATGGGTTTCCATAAATAAACCGGATATACCACTCGCTACTGCTGCGCGCGCCAACACTGGCACAAACTCACGTTGCCCACCCGAACTACCTTGTTGACCACCCGGTAATTGTACTGAATGTGTCGCATCAAATACTACTGGACAGCCCGTTTCTCGCATGATAGCAAGAGACCGCATGTCCGATACCAGGTTGTTATAACCAAAAGATGCACCTCGCTCACATACTAAAATTTCTTTATTACCTTGAGCTCGAGCCTTCTCAACTACATATTTCATTTCTGATGGAGATAAAAACTGACCTTTCTTAATATTTACAGGAAGCATACATGCCGCAACACGTTGTATGAAATTAGTTTGACGACATAAAAATGCTGGTGTCTGCAGCACATTGACTACATCTGCTACTTCTTGCAAAGGCGTGTCTTCATGCACATCTGTTAAAACATGCAGATCTAACTCTTTTTTAACTTGCGAGAGAATTTGTAACCCCTTTTCTATACCCAGACCACGAAAACTTTTCGTGGAAGAACGATTTGCTTTATCGAAAGACGATTTATAGATAAATGGAATTTGTAGTTCTTGTGTAATCTCTTTTAACTGCCCGGCTGTCTCTCGTGCTAATTCCAAACTTTCAACGACACATGGCCCGGCAATTAAAAAAAAGGGCTGTTCTAGCCCTACTTCAACACCACAAAGTTTCATAAGTTTATGGTTTGATACCTTCTGCTTGAGTCAATAAATCAGGCGTGGTTTGTTGATCGTGTTCTGAAGCTTCTTTATTAGGTCTAGCTTGTTGAATATGGTGAGTACGTGCGGCTTGCACAAAACCAGAGAATAGCGGATGTCCTAACCGTGGTGTAGAGGTAAATTCTGGATGGAATTGACAACCAATAAACCAAGGATGGCCTTGAATTTCAATCACTTCTACAAGCGCATCGTCCGTAGATTTTCCAGTGAAGGAGAGCCCTGCATTTTGTAGTGTCGCCATGAATGTATCATTAAATTCATAACGATGGCGATGACGTTCAGCAATCGATTCTCTTCCATATAGCTTATAAACTAAAGATCCAGGCTGCAATTTGCATTCTTGTTCACCTAGACGCATGGACCCCCCTAAATCTGAGACTTTGCTACGCTTTTCAATTCTACCTTCGCGATCTTGCCATTCCGTAATTAACGCGATGACTGGATTTTTTGTGTCTTTTTTGAATTCCGTACTATGCGCATCGTCAAGTCCTGCAACATTGCGTGCATAGTCTATAACAGCGACTTGCATCCCTAGACAAATCCCAAGATAAGGTATCTGTTTCTCACGAGCATAACGTGAGGCTGCGATCTTGCCTTCAATACCACGATCACCAAATCCACCTGGAACAAGTATCGCGTCTAAGTCATCAAGAATACCGATTCCATTAGTTTCAACACTTTCAGAATCAATGTATTGAATATTGACTTTGGTATGCGTGTGAATTCCTGCGTGTGTGAGCGCTTCATTTAATGATTTATATGATTCCGTAAGATCTACATACTTCCCAACCATGCCAACTGTAACTTCTGCCTCTGGAAACTCGATAGCATGAACCACCTCTTTCCAATCTTTTAAATCTGCAGCAGGTAAGTCGAGTTGGAATTTCTCTGCAACAATCGTATCAAGACCCTGTGAATGCAACCACAAAGGTAGCTTATAAATGGTGCTAACATCAACTGCAGAGATAACTGCTTTTTCTTCTACATTGGTAAACAATGCAATCTTTTTACGCTGCCCTTCTGGCAAAGTTCGATCAGAACGACATAATAATATGTCTGGTTGAATACCGATGGATCGAAGTTCCTTGACGGAGTGCTGCGTAGGCTTGGTTTTCATTTCGCCTGAAGCAGATATATACGGAACTAAGGTTAAATGAATATAAATTGCATTCTTACGTCCAAGCTCAACACCAAGTTGGCGGATGGCTTCTAAGAAAGGTAATGATTCAATATCTCCGACCGTGCCACCTATCTCCACTAAAGCAACATCCGCATTCCGTGCCCCAAGTTCAACGCACTTCTTAATCTCGTCTGTGATGTGTGGAATTACCTGTACTGTGCCACCGAGATAATCACCACGGCGTTCTTTACGAATTACATTTTCATAAATTTGACCAGCAGTAAAATTATTACATTTGCTTGAACGAAAACGTACGAATCGTTCGTAATGACCTAGGTCCAAATCTGTTTCCGCTCCATCTGCAGTAACAAAAACTTCGCCATGCTGAAAAGGACTCATTGTACCTGGATCAACATTTATGTACGGATCCAGCTTCATAAGACTCACTTTAAGCCCGCGAGCTTCTAAAATGGCTCCTAAAGAGGCCGAAGCAATTCCTTTCCCAAGCGATGAAACTACACCACCCGTAATAAAAATATAACGTGTCATCTAACCCTCGCCTGCGTTGGTATCAGCGCCATTAAAAAATAATGATTGTGTGGATAGAATATAATCAAGACGGGATTGAAGCGTATCAAAGCTGCGTAACTACGACAATCAGTTATGTCCATGTATGTGGTTTCACACGTTTAAGAAGTTTCACAGTTAATAGCCGCATTCCAATATCCTAGAACTGAAATAAGTTGATCATGATAATATAATAATGGTATGCGGTCTCTTTCCCACGGTGGTACATGTGCTTCTTGAAAGAGATTTTTCAGTGACCTATGGTGTTTTTTTCCAATTGGCTTGAGGCGCTCTCCCCCTGATCGAAACCGCACGATTAGCTCTGATGCGCCCTCAGGAAGCTTTAGACCATGCCGTTCTATATCTGTGGGGAAAAGTGTTCGATTTAGGCTTTCGATGTATAGAGGCTGATCTATCTTCCACTGATACTCTTGAGTGGAGTCATGTGCTGATAGCGGCTCCATTAAGTAGATATGATCACGATAGCGGCGCACTTCCCCATTCACCCATGTTTGTACAGGCGAAGATTCCAGGAATTCTTTATTCACAATATCTGTAAAAATATGCTCCAATAATTTTTTGTTTGGTACCCGCATTCCATGGTCTTGTATCCAACTTCGTAATGCATTATTTATTCTCACACGACTTAGTTGTTGTATAGCCTTTATATTTAATTCACGAGAATTCTCTGTTCTTGCTGTTTGCAAATCTAAGTCTGCGAGTTCTCGTAAACAGCTCATGGCATCAGCTTGCAAATCAGTCACACGAGAAAGTGTCTCTAGCGCACCAGGCCATCGATTTATTAGCCTGGGCATAATTTCCTTACGTAAATAGTTGCGATCAAAATCCAATGACTCATTGGATAAATCCTCCACCCAATTCAAAGAGTGATGTTGTGCATAATCAAGTAATTCTGTACGCGTGTATTCCAGTAGAGGCCGCAAGTGCTTACCTAGTGAAAGATTCTGTTCAGTTGCAATTGCCGCAAGTCCAGCCGGCCCCGAACCACGCAATAATTGCAGCAGTAATGTTTCAGCTAAATCATTTTTATGATGTGCAGTAATTAGACAATTCTGGGCACTTAAGAATTCAAATAACAATTTGTATCTCGCGTCACGCGCACTTTCTTCGATACTTTTTTGCGGAATTTTATTTATTTGCACATGCCGTACAGAGAATTGAATATCCCACGATTCACAAATTCTTTTGCAATGTTGTTCCCACTGATCGCATTCTTGTTCTATGTGATGATTAACGTGTACTGCATGAAGTGGCAGATTAAGCTCATGCATAACATGTAATAATACTGTTGAATCTAATCCGCCACTAAAAGCAACGACGTACTTTGAAGTATCCGGAAATTGTTTAAAGAATCGCTGCAGGGACGTTATTATTAACGCCATCTGATACTTCTCTCAATATGAGCAAATATAAGCTTAAATAGATTCTTTATACGTTCCAAATTGGGTAAGGCGTTGATATCGCGCGGTGAGTAGATCATCTATATTTTGTGTTTTAAAATTCTCTAATACAGCAATTAATGTCGCGCGTACATTTTTACATGTTGTATCAATATCACGATGTGCGCCGCCTAGCGGTTCATCGATAACCTCATCAATTAACTCTAATTCTTTTAATCGATGAGCTGTAATTCCTAACGCCATTGCAGCATCCTCAGCTTTATTTGCGTCTTTCCATAGAATAGATGCACAACCCTCAGGAGATATCACAGAGTAAGTACTGTAGCTCAACATGGACAAATAATCACCGACACCAATCGCAAGCGCGCCCCCTGACCCACCTTCACCAATGACTGTGCATAAAATAGGTGTGCGTAAACAAGACATGCGTTGTAAATTTACTGCAATCGCTTGACTTTGACCGCGTTCCTCTGCACCAATTCCTGGATATGCGCCTGGCGTATCGATAAAGGTCAATATCGGTAATTTAAAGCGCTCGGCTAACTCCATAATTCTTAGTGCCTTGCGGTAGCCCTCAGGACGTGGCATTCCAAAATTTCGTCGAATATTTTCATTTGTATTACGCCCTTTCTGATGCCCTATAACCGCTACAGAAATACCTTCAAATTTCGCAATTCCTGCGACAATCGCGGCATCATCTGCGTACATGCGGTCACCATGCAATTCAACAAAGTTGGTAAACAGTCTTTCAATATAATCCAAGGTATAGGGTCGCATGGGGTGACGAGCCAACTGAGCTACCTGCCACGGGCTTAAATTGGAGAAAATGGATTCGATCAGTCCCTTAGATTTGGCTTGCAGTCTGGTGATCTCTTCATTGAGATTAAATTCATTATCGCTTTCTACCAGTCTCAACTCATCGATCTTTGCCTCAAGTTCGGCAATAGGTTGTTCAAAATCGAGATAATCAGGATTCATTAGAAATCTTTAAAAGCGGCACTACCCAGGTTGATTACATACCGCTTACAATTATGCATTAATAGATTGTTTCTTGTATATGATACTTGTATCAATTACTTCAGAGACTTTTCTTAAGCGCTGCAATAATTTTTCATCCAGTGAAATATTCCAATCTTCGGGAAATTCTAATTGTGCAGCAATTGAATTGTTTTGATATTCAACTAATATTGAACAATTACCGTCCTTAAATGGAAGCAATAGCTGTTGCAAATCTTGCACCCAAGATAATGAGTCCTCGTTTGCTTTAATCTTTATATTTAGCAACGTACCATATTGTTTCAGATATTCACCAAAACTCCATATTTCATTTGCACGCACACGAACGCGGCCCGTAAATTCATCCCAGCCAAGGTTGCCTTTAATGATCAATATTGCATCTTTAATCAATAAACGATCAAACTTGGCATAATCATTGGCAAATACTGCAACATCAATACGTCCAGTATTATCATCAAGTGTCAAGAACGCGATACGTCCTTTGGGACTATTGCGCAACCGTATTTGATCTAACAATCCAGCAACTAATATGGTTTTTGTCTCTTCACGAAATTGCCAAGATTCTTTGACGTTATATCCAGCATTCAACAATTGGCTTATATTTTTATTAGTGATTTTTTTTAATTCACTTTGGTAACGTTTGATAGGATGCCCTGTTAAATAGAGCCCGAGGGTTTCACGTTCACCAAGTAGCTTTGATTCGTCATCCCATTCTGGGATGACCTGCACTTTACTTGTCTTCATTTCAACTTCAGCATGACCAAACATATCATTTTGTCCAGTACTATAGTCACGTTGTCGTTGCTCTGCATGACGTAATGATTTTTCGAGGTGTTGAAATAAGCTAGCTCGTGTAAACCCAAAGCAATCCATTGCACCTGCTCGTATCAGCGCTTCTATACAACGGCGGTTCACTTTTTGTGAACCAAGGCGCAAACAAAAATCATCCAAGTCTTGGTATTCACCATGATTAACGCGCACTTCTACGATTTGTTGAACCGCGGCTTGCCCTACACCCTTGATTGCACCCAAACCGTATAAAATGATTTGCTCTTCAGGCACAATAAAGTTGTAGTCTGAACTATTAATATTAGGTGATAGTACCTTAAGCTCCATACATCGACATTCATCAATAAGATTTACTACTTTATCTGTATTATCGAGATCAGAAGACATTACCGAGGACATAAATTCGGCAGGAAAATGAGTCTTTAGCCAAGCGGTTTGATAAGCCAACAATGCATAAGCTACTGAGTGTGATTTGTTGAAGCCATAACCTGCAAACTTTTCCATTAAATCAAAAATATGGCTGGCTAGATTTTGTTTGACTCCGCGTTTCACTGCACCCGACATGAATACTTCGCGCTGCTGTGCCATTTCATCAGGTTTTTTCTTACCCATTGCACGACGAAGTAAATCAGCACCACCAAGCGTGTACCCAGCTAACACTTGCGCAATTTGCATGACTTGTTCTTGATACAAAATTACGCCATAGGTTTGCTTTAAAATAGGTTCTAAATCTGGATGAAAATAATCCACACGAGCGCCATGCTTACGCAGAATAAAATCTTCTACCATACCTGACTGCAAAGGCCCGGGACGATATAAAGCAACTAGAGCGATAATGTCATCAAACTTATCTGGTTTCAGTCGTTTAATAATGTCTTTTATTCCACTGGATTCAAGTTGAAATACTGCGGTAGTTTGCTGACGCTTTAGAGTATCGTATGTTGCAACATCATCTAATGGAATTTTGTCGACATCAATTGATGGTTTCTGTTGTTGTTGAAGTTTTTCATTTACTATATGGACTGTGTTATCGATAATAGTAAGAGTACGTAATCCTAAGAAATCAAATTTAACAAGGCCAATTGCTTCTACATCATCTTTATCTAACTGCGTAACTACATTTACCCCCCCTGGCTCACAATATAAAGGAGTAAAATCCGTAAGTTTGGTGGGAGCGATAACAACACCACCCGCATGTTTACCTGCATTGCGCGCAAGGCCTTCAAGACTGCTGGCCATATTTAAAATCGCACGTACCTCTTCTTCGTTTTTATATTGTTCTTGCAATACTGGCTCGCGATTTAGCGCTTTTTCCAGCGTCATGCCTACTTCAAATGGAATCAACTTGGCAATGCGATCAACAAAACCATAAGGATGTCCAAGCACCCTACCGACATCTCGCACTACAGCTCGAGCCGCCATACTGCCATAGGTAATGATTTGGCTTACATGTGTACGACCATAGCGTTGCGCAACATACTCAATAACTTGATCACGGTTATCCATGCAAAAATCAATATCAAAGTCAGGCATGGATACCCTTTCTGGGTTTAAAAATCGCTCAAACAGCAAGTCGTATTGCAAAGGATCTATATCCGTAATCCCTAAAGCATAGGCAACCAAAGATCCTGCTCCAGAACCCCGACCTGGTCCGACGGGTATAGAATTTTCTTTAGCCCAACGCGTAAAATCAGCAACAATTAGAAAATATCCCGCATAACCCATCGAGTTAATTACTTCTAACTCGGTATTCAGTCGGTTTGTATAGTTTTCGATCTCAGGCCGGTCATCATTTTTTTCAAGGCGTTGTGCTAGTCCTTTCTTCGCTTGCCTACGCATAAATTCTTGCGGTGTAAGCGAGTCCGGAATGGGGAACTCAGGCAAAACATTGTCACCAAACGTTAAAGTGACATTACAACGCTTTGCTATTTCTACGCTGTTTGCAATTGCCTCTGGAATATCTTCAAATAGCTCAACCATCTCTTCACTACTACGGAGATATTGCTGCTCAGAGTAAATATGTGGTCGCCGTGGATCATTTAAAACTCTTCCAGTTTGAATACACACACGAGCTTCATGTGCATCAAATTCCTCACGATATAAAAACCGCACATCATTGCTCGCAACCACGGGTAGAGATAATTTTGTAGCTAGTTGCAATGCATGTTGTGTATATAGTTCTTCTTCTTCACGACCTGTGCGCTGCAATTCAATATAATAATTATTCGCAAAATTCGAATTCCAAAACTCTAGATACTCTTCAGCTAATTTGTAATTTCCAGAGATAATAGCTTTACCCACATCCCCGTCTCTACCACCGGATAAAACGATTAGATCTTCACCAGCATCGATTAGCCAGCTACGTTCTAATGTGGGTCCGCTGCCTCTCTGGCCTTCTAAATAACTTCTGGTAACTAACTTGGTTAGAGTTTTATAACCTGTTTTGTTCTTACATAGAAAGACAATTCGAGAATTGGGTTCTTTTGGTGAGATACCCGTTACTTGAGCATCCAGACCAATTATTGGTTTAATACCGAATTTTACTGCAGCCTGATAAAATTTCACTAAGGCAAATAAATTATTAACATCTGTTAATGCAACCGCAGACATCCCCAGTTTACTCACCAATGGCATCAGCTTAGGTACACGCACAATACTATCTACAAGCGAATACTCTGTGTGTAAATGTAAATGTACAAATTGCGCCATTGTTATATCTCTATTCAATGGTATCCCTGTAAGGCTATTGCTTCTTTGACAGGCTTGTAACTTTTACGATGTAAAAAACAGGGGCCATACTTTTGTAAAGCCGCAATATGCTGTGCGGTTGGATAGCCTTTATGCTTGTTGAAGCCATATTGTGGCAGAACTTTGTGATGATTATCCATTTCAAAATCGCGTGTAACTTTTGCTAGTATAGATGCAGCACTGATCGCGGGGACAGTCTGGTCACCTTTTACAATTGCAGTGCAACTTACCGACAAATTTGGGCAGTGTAAGCCATCCACTAATACATACTCTACTTCGAATTGCATTGCATCATATGCGCGTTGCATTGCACATAGTGTCGCATGATGTATATTCATTTCATCAATTTCAGTTGCAGTTGCAAACCCTATTCCCCAAGCTCTGGACGTTGACTTAATTTCACTAAAAAGTTGAACACGTTTCCTTGGCGTAAGCTTTTTTGAATCTGCTAGCCCTTCAATGGGATTATGCGGATGTAAAATAACTGCCGCAGCCACTACAGGCCCAGCCAACGGTCCACGGCCGGCTTCATCAATACCTGCGAATTCTTCAAACATATATATATCTTCTTGCATGCGCTATGACTGGCTAATAATTGACCGATGTATTTAGCTGAAGGTTAGGTGTTAGAACTCAAACTTCGTATACTGCGGCTTGTTTCAAAGGATACCGGAAATCGTTAATAAAGTGTCAGAGTTACGAACTGCAGTAGTTGGTGTTGGTTATTTAGGTAAGTATCACGCACAAAAATATTCCCAGCTAAAAAACAGCAAGTTACTCGCTGTTGTTGACAAAGACTTCGAAAAAGCACAGGGAATTGCGGCTGAAATCGGATGCACAGCAATCTCAGACTATCACGAGTTACTCGGAGAAGTAGATGCCGTAAGCGTCGTGGTTCCTACAGACCTACATTTTGATGTTACGAGAGAATTTCTTCAGCATCAATCACATGTTTTAGTGGAAAAACCAATCACCACCACCCTTGAACAGGCAGATAAACTCATAGAGCTAGCCAAACAAAACGAGCTAATCTTGCAAGTGGGACACCTGGAAAGATTTAATCCCGCCATGCTTGCGTTAGAACAAGAACTCACTGAAGCTAGATTCATTGAGTCACATCGATTAGCTCCCTATAACCCACGCGGAACCGAAGTAAACGTCATACTTGATTTAATGATACATGACATCGATATAATTCTTGAAATTGTTGATTCCGAAGTTGAAAAAATCGATGCCAGTGGCACTCCTGTATTATCACAAGACATCGACATCGCTAATGCTCGCATCGTATTTAACAATGGTTGTGTTGCAAATGTTACAGCAAGTCGAGCAAGTAACAAGACTGAACGTAAAATGCGAATTTTTCAAAATGATGCTTATCTCTCCGTAGATTTTCAAAAACGTGAGTTAGCAACTTACCGCAAAGGAAAAGGCGAAATGTACCCAGGGATTCCAAATATAGATGTACATATATCAAAATACGAAGAGTCTGACGCCTTGCTGACAGAAATTGACCATTTTCTAACAAATATAAAAAATAACTCTTCACCTAAAGTTACAGGTCAGGATGGAAAACGTGCTTTACAAACAGCAATTCAAATAAATGAGATATTAGCTTAAATAAATTTTTATATAACACGAGTTGTATGCCTATGATTCCTATGCTTGATTTAAAATTGCAGTATGAAATGTTGCGTGAAGAAATTGATAGCGCAATTGCTACGGTACTGCGTGACACACAATTCATCATGGGCCCAAACGTTAAACAGTTTGAATTAGAGGCCGCTGAGTATCTAGGTGTTAAACACGCTATTTCATGCAATTCTGGGACAGATGCATTGCATTTTGCCTTACGTGCATGTGGGATAGGCGAAAACGATGAAGTCATCACTTCCCCCTTTAGTTTTGCGGCTACTGCTGAGGCGATCTGTTACGTTGGTGCAACACCCGTTTTCGCAGATATCGATCCCATTAGCTATAACATTACTGCAGAAACAATCAAAACCGCTATTACCTCTGTTACCCGTGCGATTTTACCCGTTCATATCTTTGGTCAAGTCGCAGATATGCATGCTATCTGCAAATTGGCGCAACAGCACAATTTAATTGTGATTGAAGATTGTGCACAATCTTTTGGAGCTCGTATTCAAGGTCAACAAACCGGCTCTTTTGGTGATGCCGGTTGTTTTAGTTTTTTTCCAATTAAAAATTTAGGCTGCTATGGAGACGGTGGACTATTTACTACAAATTCTGATGAGCTAGCCGAACAATTCATGTTACTGAAAAATCATGGTAGCAAGATACGCAACCAACATCAGATTATTGGATGGAACAGCCGCCTTGATGAGTTACAAGCTGCAATATTAAGAATCAAATTAAAATACATTGACATATTTAATCAAAAACGGTGTGCGGTTGCTAAACGCTATACAGGTATGCTTGACCAACTACCTATACAAACCCCTAATCAAAATAACGATTTATCTCATGTCTTTCATCAGTACACGATACTCAGTGAAAATCGTGATGCAGTAATTGCACAATTACGCGATCATCAAATCGGTCATGCAATCTATTATCCTATGCCATTACCTAATCAAAAATCATTCTCTGATAATTCACGTGCAAATGATATTAGCAACACTAACAAAATTTGTACGAAGTGTATTTCATTACCTATGTTTCCCGAGATGACTGAGGCACAAGTTGATACAGTAGTAAAAACTGTCAAACAGGCATATGTCGACTAAACAAACAAGTTTGCCCCGCCTGATGATAGTTGCAGGCGAGGCATCTGGGGATTTGCATGGCGCCAATTTAGTTACTGAGCTGAAAAAACTTCAACCTGACATAGATTGTTATGGCGTCGGTGGAGAACATATGCAAAAAGCTGGTGTCGACATCCATGTCAATGCCTCAGAGCTTTCCGTTGTGGGTCTAGTTGAGGTAATCAAGCACTACCCTCGTTTATATAACATTCTAAATAAAATGCGATATGAATTAAAAAATAATCCACCTGATCTTTTAGTGCTGATAGATTCTCCCGACTTTAACCTTCGCTTAGCCAAAACCGCAAAAAAACTTGGTGTTAAAGTGATGTATTACATCAGCCCACAAATTTGGGCGTGGCGCTCTTCTCGTATCAAGGTTATAAAAAAATGTGTGGATATCATGGCCGTTGTATTTCCATTTGAAGTTAAGTTTTATAAAGATTCTGGTGTGCCCGTGGAGTATGTAGGACACCCTTTAGTAAAAGATGCCATTGTTACTGCCGATAAAGACGAATTTTTCAGAGCAGAAAATTTAGACGTAAACAAGAAGCTTATCGGCATATTTCCTGGAAGCCGCGTAAGTGAAATTGAAAATAATTTCCCTATATTAATTGAAGCCGCACTAATGCTATCGCAACAAAGAAGTGATATTCAATTTATAACACCGGTTGCCTCTACATTGTCGGAAGACTATATACAAAAATTTATTAATTATTCAAAAGTTGATATAACCACTACAACTTCCAAAATTTACGATGTGATCAATGCATGTGATGCAATTGCGGCGGCATCTGGAACAGTTACCTTACAAATAACGTTAATGCAGACACCAATGCTGGTTGTATACAAAATCTCTCCTATCACATATAAAATTTTAAACAAAATGGTGAATTTTACTTATGCAGGAATTGCAAATGTGATTGCCGGAAAGGAGATATGTAGGGAATTTATACAAAACGACGCAACTGCAAAGAATATTGCTCTTGAATTGGAAAAACTGCTATCTAATAAAAGCTATGCAGCGGAAATGAGAAATGAAATGCATAAAATAAGAGAAAATTTAGGTAAAAAAAATGGTTCTGCTGCCGCGGCTCAACTTGCCGCAAACTTAATAGTACCTAAATGAAGGCTACTATTGAACGACACCGCGTTCACTTGAGACAACAAAGTCTAAAAATTTCTGAACTTCTGGATACTCTGTAGCAAGTTTTTCTACTTGCAATATGCTCTCATTCCTAGAACTCTTGCTGCGAATAAGCAATTTATAGGATTTATGCAATGCATATATACATTCTTCAGAAAATCCGCGACGGCGTAGTCCTTCTTTATTTAGCCCATGCGTAGTTGCATAGTTACCTGAAGCCATGACATAAGGTGGTAAGTCTTTATTTAAAGCTGTACCCATTGCGCAGAACGAATGTGCACCAATTCGACAAAACTGATGAACTAAGGTAAAACCGCCAAGAATAGCAAAGTCTTCTACGTTTACATGACCAGCCAATGTCGCGCCATTTGCAAAAGTCGTGTCATTACCAACATTACAATCATGTGCAATATGCACATAGGCCATGATCCAATTACGTTTTCCTACTTTAGTGTATCCTTGATCTTCTTCAGTACCCCGATTTATGGTTACATATTCTCTTATCGTATTATCATCTCCGATGATTAACTCACTCGGTTCTCCATGATATTTTTTGTCTTGCGGAATTTCTCCTATTGATGAGAATTGGAATATACGATTACCGGTGCCTATTGTTGTGGGTCCGTTGATCACCACATGGGGCCCAACCCATGTGTTTTTATCAATACTCACGTTTGGACCGATGATTGAATAAGGGCCAATTGAAACATTTATATCAATTTGAGCACTTGGATCAATAATTGCCGTTGAATGAATCCGCCCGTTTTCACTGATCTTTACTGAAGGCATCGGCATCAAAAGATTATTTAGTTTCCAATTCCTTAAATACACACATCAATACAGCGGTTGCGGCGACTTCACCGTCAACTGAGGCGGTGGCATCAAACACGCCATAGCCTCGCTTATGTCTGATCAGCTGAACATCCAATGTAAGTTGATCTCCAGGACTAACTTGTCGTTTGAAACGTGCTTTATCTATGCCTACAAATAAATACAAGCTGTCGTCATCAGGACGCCATTCAGGACTACTCAATGCAAGCAGGCCTGAAGTTTGAGCAAGTGATTCAAGAATTAAAACGCCTGGCATTACTGGAGCGTTTGGGAAATGACCTTGGAAAAAAGGTTCGTTATAACTAACATTTTTTATTGCTAGTATTGATTTTCCAACATTGCACTCAAGTACGCGGTCTACTAACAGCAAAGGATACCGATGCGGTAAATATTTTAAAATCTCATGAATGTTCATCTCGACCATGTCGTTCTATCACTTTATTGCTTTTCTAATTTTTTAATTCGATCTGCGAGTTCATCAAGCTTAGTAAATAATGCCGAGCTTCGTAACCATTTTCTGTAGGGCTGCACCGGAGTTCCAGAAACGTAGGTACCAGCTTTTTTGATCGAACGAGACACCCTCGCCATACCACCGATTGTGACATTATCAACAATTTCAAGATGTCCGCCGATCCCTGCGCCACCACCAATACCACAAAAATTACCTATCGTAGTGCTGCCTGCTATACCTACACATGCGACAATAGCCGTATGCGCGCCAATTTTAACGTTATGTCCAATTTGTACCTGATTATCAATTTTTACCCCTTGTTCTATAATCGTGTCTCCCAAAGCGCCCCTATCGATCGTGGTATTAGCACCTATTTCTACATCATCGCCAATTTGAACTCTGCCCAACTGAGGGATTTTGACCCATTCACCTTCATCATTAGCTAAGCCAAAGCCATCACTACCTATAACTACACCCGGATGAACTGTAACGCAATTTCCTAATGATGTTTTGTCACACAATGTAACTTTGTTAACCAGCCGACAACGTTCGCCAAGCGTGCAAGACTTGTGAATTGTACAATTTGAACCAATGTATGTATTTTTCCCAATTACACAATCTTCATCGATAATTGTATAGGGACCGATATAACAATTATCAGCAACTTTTGAAGTATTTGAAATTATTGCAGTGGGATGAATACCTGCAGTATGTTTAGGTAAAGGATTTAGTAAAGCAGCAACTTTAGCAAAAACTAAATTTGGGTTACTAGTAATTAGTGCATGCGTGGGACAAAGTCCGATAAACTTTTCGTCTAAAATTACCGCTGAAGCCTGCGTCTCCTTTAGTTGTTGCTTAAGTTTTGGGTTCGCAAAAAAAGTGATTGCCCCGGAACATGCACTTTGAAGGCTACCTACACTATCGATTTCACATGCCGGATCTCCCACTACCGTTGTCGCGGTATGTTTGGACAATTTTGCAAGGGTAAATGCCACAGCTCACGATCACTATTGGGTTTTTTGCAACTCCTGTAAAACACGTTCTGTCAAATCGATACGACTACTTGCAAATAGAATAGGCTGTGTAACTAAAAGATCGTAATTTTCACTTTTTGCGATTCCAACTATCACATCCTGCACATTTTTCTGTAGTTTACCCAGCTCCTCATTACGACGAATATTAAAATCTTCTCGAAGCTCATCTTGTTGACGATTGTACTCTCTTTTTTTATTTACAATTTTTTTCTCCAGCTGAGTACGCTTACTATCACTCATTATTGGTCCATCTTGTTTCAATGTTTCTTCAAGTTTTAGGATTTCATCACGCACACCTGTGAGTTTTTTATCTCGGCCAGAAAACTCCTTCTCCAAAGCTTTACGCGCCGCTTCGGATTGTGGTGATTTCTCCATAATTTCAGCCATATTAACAAATCCAATTTTTGCTTCCGCACTTACGATGATAGGAAAAATAAAAAGTATGACAAAAAAAACTTTACTAAATATTCTAAACATTATTTTGTTTCTCCTAACCTCTAAAAACTTGTCCCTAAGTTAAACTGAAAGGTTTCTGTATCGTCTTCCGCTTCATCATTAAATGTTGACGCAAGTGCAGCACTGATACCACCAAGACCTGTAACCCATTGTATGCCCAGACCAACAGCCCCCCTTAATTCACTTGAATCAAAATCGTCAAATTCATCAAACACATTTCCCACATCTAGGAATAAACCCAGCCGCGCATTATCTTTTGTAATAAAAAGTAAATTTGGGGGCGGAAATAGTATTTCTGCCCTAGCCGTAGTTAAAAAAGTTCCGCCAAAGGGTTCATCAAATGAGTCACGAGGCCCTAAAGAATTACTTTCATATCCTCGAACTGAATCAAATCCACCTGCAAAATAATGTTCAAAAAACGGTAGCTCAGTCGTATCTGCGTATCCATCACCATAACCGATTTCTGCACCTAAAGACAGAGTAAGACTCTTATGTATTGGAATGTAAGTTCTATTTTCATAGCTTACTCTAAAGAATTCTAAATCACTTCCTGGAATCGTAATTTCTAGACTTGCATCCTGTCGATTACCTTTTGTTGCAAAAAGACTTCGATTGCGTGTGTCATGAATAAAATTAACGCCTAAAGTGAGATTTACATAATCATCACCATTGTCTTCTACAAATTCTAAGATTTCCTGAGATGTGCCACTACCAACACTAATATTTGTTGTCCCTAGCTTTACTATACCACCAAGCCGATCGTTCTCTGTTAATGGAATACCCATGCTTGCATTTATGGCATATTGATCTGAATTAAAATCAGAGATATCTGCCTCTTCGGCATCTGTCTGAAGAAATGAAAAACCAAAGCCACGGCTTACGCCATCTATAGTGTAATAAGGATTGACATAATTTGCACTATATATTGTATTGACAGAACTGGTATTGATTTGAAACGAAATATTTTTACCGGTACCTAAAAAGTTTTGCTGAGCTACACTTGTTGTAAGCACTAAACCCTGATTACTTGAAAATCCTGCACCTATATTAAAGCTGCCTGCTAAGCGTTCTTTGACATTAATCTCTATGTCAACAAAATCTTCAGAATTGGGCACTCGTTTCGTATCAAACTCAACAGACTCGACATAAGGTAAGCGCTGAATCCTACGTCGTGAAAGTTCAATATTGGTCTGTGAATACCAGCCACCTTCCATTTGTCGCAGTTCCCTTCTAAAAACCTCATCACCAGTAGTCACATGTCCTCTGAAATTGACTCGTCGAACATATACTCGGTTCCCAGGATCTATGAACATTGTAACGGAGATTTGTTTATTCTCCTCATCAATATCTGGTACAGGATTAATGTTAGGAAATGCATAGCCCTCATCACCTAATCTACGAGTAATTGTTTCGGTAATATTTACAACAGCAGCACGCGAATAATTTTGTCCTGGTATTATATCTATTAACGCCTCCAACTCATCTTTAGGTACGACGAACTTTCCTGCCAGCTCAATTTTCTCCAGTGTATACTGATCACCTTCATCAATATTAATTGTGATAAAGATATCTTCTTTATTTGGACTAATAGAAACTTGCGTAGAATTAATGTCAAATTTTAAATATCCTTGGTCCAGATACTGTGAACGTATAATTTCTAAATCCCCCTGAAGTTTTTGCTTAGAATACTGATCACGGGACCCCCAAAAGTTGTACCAAGGCAATAAACCTGATTCAAGGTTTTTAGTTAACTCCTTCTCTGTAAAACTCTCATTGCCAACAATTTGAACCTGCTTAATTTTCGCAGCTTCCCCCTCAGCAATCTTAATGGATACATCGACTCGATTCCTAGGTAATTCAGTTACTGTTATATCGACGTTAACACCATATTTGCCTGCAGCAAAATATTGTTGCAATAATTCATTCTCTAAGCGCTCTAAACTCGAGCGATTGAATACTCTACCTCTTCCTACACCTATATTTTCGAGTGCTTCATTAAGTTGATCGTCTCCAAATACTTTATTTCCTTCAAAGCTTAGACTTGCAATAGCAGGCCTTTCTTTTACAACTACAACTAATACATTTTCCTCTCGACGCAATTGAATATCTTTAAAAAAACCTGTGTTGTATAATGTGCGGATAATGTTTGCTGTTTGACGTTCATCTAACTGATCACCTACCTTTATTGGCAAGAACGTAAACACAGTACCCGCTTCGATACGTTCAAGTCCTTCTATTTGTATATCTTGTAGACGAAAGGACTCAGCCAGAACCGGCAAAGAGATGATTCCAAACAAAAAAACAAGCGCAATACGCTTGAAGGAAAAAAACACCATATTACTATTTTTTTAAAGTAACCGATTAGTTTTATTGTAGTAACCGATGTATATCGTTATAAAATGCCAAGCACATTAAGCCTGCTAGCATGACTATACCTACGCGCTGTCCAAATGCCTCAAACTGTTCAGAAACCGGGCTGCCTTTTACGATTTCAACTATATAATAGAATAGATGACCACCATCTAGTATTGGAATCGGCAATAAATTCAGTATTCCAATACTAATACTAATGATTGCTAAGGCCCCCACAAAGGCAGAAAAACCAATTGCTGCTGATGCTCCCGCATATTCGGCTATGGTTACTGGGCCACTGATATTTTTTAACGAGGCCACACCTATTACAAGCTTCCATAGAAGCTTTAAGGTCAAAATAGAAACATCCCATGTTTTAATTAATCCCTTGCCTATGGCTACAAATGGGTTATACCGAACGATGACTCTTAGTTCATTCCTGTGTGAATTCAGTTGCGCTAGATCAACAAATGGGTACGCACCAATGAGACCAATAATTTTACCATTTTGTTCTTGGGGTTCAGGTATTAGTTCAAAACTCAAGCGCTCATTATCTCTTAGCACAACTACTTTTATTGAAAGACCTGCGCGTGCTCTAATATATTTGACTAAGTCGTCCCAGCTATCTACTTGCTTATCATCAATACTAATTACTCGATCACCTGTTTGAATCCCTGCGGACTTTGCAACTCCTGATGTAACCTCACCAAATATGGGTTCATATTGATACCTCCAAGGTGCAATACCAATTTTTTCTAGCAAATTTCCTTCTGATAACAACTTTTTAGTATCATTAAGATTCAATTCAATAACTTTTTGTTCACCGCTTTCACTCAGCAATGTTGCTTTAACCGTACCAGATATAAGTGCTTTATCTAATAATTGAATAGTGGTTTGCTGCCAAGTTTGCACAGGCACATCTTCGATTAACATAAAGGTATCATGTGGTTGTAATTGTGCTTGCTCAGCAATACTTTGTGGTAACACTTCACCTATAGTTGGTTTTATACCTTCTATACCTACTACAAATGTTATCCAGTACGCCAACACAGCAAAAATAAAATTAAATATTGGCCCCGCAGAAACTATGGCAAATCTTTTCCAGACAGGTTGCCGATTAAAAGCACGATGCACTTCGCTTTCTGAAACTTCTCCTTCGCGTTCATCCAACATCTTTACGTAACCACCAAGAGGGATACTTGCAACAACGTATTCGGTTTTATCAGCGCCCGCGATTTTTGTTAGTAGTGGCTTTCCAAATCCCACTGAAAAACGTAGCACTTTTACCCCAAGTTTCTTGGCTACCCAAAAATGACCAAATTCGTGCACCGTCACAATAATGCCTACAGCAACAATAAAGGCAAGCACATAAGTCAACCACTGCATATTTAATGCCTCACTAATGAATGATTGATAAAACCCTGTGCATAAAGACGTGCTTGTTGGTCTTTCGCAAGAATCATATCCAGGTCATTTACTTCTTCGTGTTCAAGATGCTGTAATGCAGCATCAATTACCGTTGGTATGTCTGTAAAAGCTATATTAGTTTTTAAAAAGTTATCTACCGCGACTTCATTTGCTGCGTTTAAAACTGTCGTAGCACTCTCGGCAGACTCCATTGCATTGTACGCCAACTGCAAACAAGGAAAACGATTTCTATCTGGTTGAAAAAACTCTAGTGCTCCTATTTTAGTCAAGTCCATAAAATTAACACCTGAGGTTATACGTTGTGGCCAGGCTAAGGCATGCGCAATGGGTACTCGCATATCTGGATAAGCTAAATGTGCAAGCATAGATCCATCTGGATATGCAACTAAGGAATGAATTATTGATTGTGGATGAATTACAACTTCCACATCCTGTACATTTTTTTCAAATAACTTGCAAGCTTCAATCACCTCTAGTCCCTTGTTCATCATCGTTGCAGAATCTACAGATATCTTTTTACCCATTTTCCAATTTGGGTGTGCACATGCTTCTTCTGGTGTGATACTTACAAACTCATCTAGAGGTTTATTTAAAAACGGTCCTCCAGAAGCTGTAAGAATAATTTTTTCAATTTCACATATATCATCTCCTTTTGGTAGACACTGAAAAACGGCATTATGTTCACTATCGATTGGTAATAATAGTGAGTTATTTTGACGTACGCTCTCCATCAACAAACTTCCAGACATTACTAATGCTTCTTTATTAGCAAGCAGTATCCGCTTCCCCGCTTGTGCCGCAGCCAGCGTTGCAGGCAATCCTGCTGCTCCTACGATTGCAGACATTACAAAATCAATTTCACTTAAACTCGCAGCTACCTCTAATCCATGTCCACCTACAAGTAGTTCTGGTTTATAGTCACTGTTATCGAATTTTGCGATAAACTCATCTGCTAATTTATGATTAGTAACTACTGCAAGCTTTGGGCGAAAATTCAAACATTGCTCATATAAAAGATCGATTTGATTATTAGTAGTAAGTGCAGTAACAGAGAAATTTGTTGGATGCTGTTGAATGACATCAAGCGTATTGATCCCAACAGAGCCGGTCGCGCCTAAGATTGAAATTTTTGCTACACCTTTAAGTGCAGGTTTTGAAAATGCAGTAAATTCGGTCATATTACCCAGTATAGTCCAAGAACAAACCCAGGGGCAGCTGCAGTTAAGCTGTCAATTCTATCGAGCACGCCGCCATGACCAGGCAAAATTTTTCCACTATCCTTAACCCCTGCTTTTCTTTTTAATAAACTTTCATATAGGTCTCCAACCACCGAAATCAATGCAGTTAGTAAACACAGACACCCAAAATAAATCCACACCTTTTTGTCAAGTTCGAGCAAATAAACACCTATAATTGAAAGTATCAAAGAAGCCATCAATGCTCCCCATAAACCTTCACGAGATTTCCCTGGGCTAAGATCAGGTGCTAATTTATTTTTACCAAAGCGTTTGCCTACAAAATAGGCTGCAATATCTGCGACCCAAATCAACGCCAATAAATACATCAGCATTTTAGGATCAATGTTATGCAATCTAGTAAGCGCTAACCAGGCCGGAATTAATACTATAAAACCGGAGAACTCTAGCACGCGCTGTAGCCAATCCGATTGCAACCAATTAGGCTCATAAAATGCAAGCAGTATCACTACACTTGCCCACCATAAGCCCGCAACTAATAAAATTGTGCGCACATGATGCGGTTCAGCAAACTCCCATGTAACCAGAATTAATCCACTTGTAAATACAACATAAATTATTTTCCAACTCATATGAGATGGACTAATTAAACTAGCCCATTCCCAAGCACCTAATATTGTTATTACAGCAAATACAAGTGCAAGCAAATAATTTGGTAATTTAAAAATTGCCCATACAATTATTGCACCAAGAATAATTGCAGTAATAATTCGTTGTTTTAACATTTTGTTATTATGCAACTTGTTCTTGGGTGCGACCAAACCTTCTTTGTCTTAGTCTATAACTTTCAAACGCCTTTTCTAATTCATCAGAGTTAAAATCTGGCCAAAGTATGTCACAAAAATATAATTCCGTATAAGCTAGTTGCCATAATAGAAAGTTGCTGATACGTTGCTCGCCGCCTGTACGTATAAACAAATCTGGAGCTGGAATATCTTTAGTGGCTAATTCTTTATCTAATATATCTTCACTTATGCTGTCTAATTTTAAATTACCGTTATTTACCTCTTGAATAATTTTTTTTACCGCTTGCAGAATATCCCACTTGCCACCATAGTTCACAGCGATATTCAGAAACAATTTGTCATTTTTTGAAGTAAGCTCTTCTGCATATCGCATTTGTTGGAATAGTTTTTTAGAAAAGGCGTCTATTTGACCAAGAAACTTTAGATGTACTCCGTTTTCAGATAAATTTTGTACTTCATTTTTAAGTGACTGCATAAATAAATCCATCAATGCTGATACTTCACCTTTAGGCCTTTGCCAATTTTCACTACTAAATGCAAATAAGGTTAAATATTTCACCCCAGCCTTACCACATGCCTTAATAATTTCTTGCGTAACTTTTACGCCCTGTTGGTGCCCAGCAGTGCGTGGTAATTTTCGTTGTTTCGCCCATCTACCATTACCGTCCATAATAATAGCGACATGTCTCGGGGGGAGCTGGTCTGACATTGAAATTAAAAATAGAGCTCAAAAAGAAAATAATGCATCACAATAATAAGTGCTAATTAAGCGTAGCTTTTTAAACTTCCATTAAATCTTTTTCTTTTTGCTCCAGAATTGATTCAATCTCTTTAATAAACTGATCAGTAAGTTTTTGAATATCATCTTGAGCGTGATGCTCTTCGTCTTCAGAAATTTCTTTTTCTTTTAAAAGATCTTTGAAATCTGCATTAGCATCACGACGAATATTGCGAATTGCTACTCGAGCCTTTTCTGCTTCATGTTTAACGACTCGTACCAGATCTCTACGTCTCTCTTCAGTCAAGGGTGGCATAACTACTCGAATTACAGTCCCAGCCGTTGTAGGATTTAAACCAAGATCAGAACTCATAATTGCTTTTTCAACCACTGGTACTAGAGACCTTTCCCAAGGTGTGATAGCAATAGTACGCGCATCTTCTACTGCTACAGTCGCGGCTTGGTTAATAGGGACCTGATTGCCGTAATACTCAACCATTACATGATCCAACAAACGCGCATTTGCCCGTCCTGTGCGAACTTTTGAAAGTTCATGGAATAATGCATCGATACTTTTGCGCATACGGTCTTGCGCATCTTGTTTTATCTCATCAATCACACTTTCGCTCCTGTAATTACAGTACCAATATTTTCACCTTGTATGATTTTAGTTAGATCGCCTTCATTAAATAGATTAAACACTCGCAAAGGAATATTATTATCTCGACAAAGTACCAAAGCAGTTGCATCCATGACAGCCAGTTTTTTATTTATAGCATCATCATAATCAATTGTGTCGTACCTATTAGCGTTAGGATTTTTTTGAGGATCGTCATCATAAACACCATCCACTTTTGTTGCTTTAAGCATAATGTCGGCATTAATTTCTGAAGCCCGCAAACTTGCTGCAGAATCAGTTGTGAAGTAAGGGTTGCCAGTGCCTGCTGCAAATACAACTACTCGACCTTTTTCTAAATGGCGTATAGCACGTCTTCTTATATAATCTTCACATACTTGATTGATTTTAACTGCAGACATCACTCGACAGTACACACTCATACCTTCTAGTGCATCCTGTAGTGCGAGGCTATTCATTACCGTAGCTAACATCCCCATATGATCTGCTGTGACACGATCCATGCCACCTTGAGCAAGCCCTGCCCCACGAAATATATTGCCACCACCAATTACAATCGCGACCTGTACACCAAGGTGATTTACATGTGCGATCTCTGTAGCGATACGAGCAAGTATCTTGGGATCAATACCGTAATCATACTTGCCCATCAGCGCTTCACCACTGAGTTTTAATAAAATTCGATGGTAAACAGGTTCACTACTAGACATAAAGTTTTCAGGCATAAAAAAAGGGGCGTCGCCCCTTTTTAATTATGTTAGTCATCATTCTCATCTTCGCTTTTTTTGACTTGGGCCATAACCTCATCTGCAAAGTTCTCAGACCTTTTTTCTATACCTTCACCCACTTCAAATCGAATGAATCTAGTAATTGTTGCATTTGCATTTTTTAGTAATCCAGCGATAGTTTGATCCGGATCTTTTACAAAAGGCTGGCCCAGTAATGTAATTTCTTTGAGATGCTTCTTCAATTTACCTTGCACCATCTTTTCTATGATTTCTTGTGGCTTTCCGCTGGCCTCTGCTTGTGCCATAAAAATTTCTTTCTCTTTTGCCAATAAATCAGCAGGGACATCCTCTTCAGCTATGCATACGGGGTTACTTGCAGCAATGTGCATGGCAATATCTTTACCTAACTCTGCATCTCCGCCTGCGAGATCGACTAAAACACCAATTCGATTTCCATGTGAATAATTTACAATTGCGCTTTTACTATTTATTTTTTCAAAACGTCGTATTTGAATGTTCTCACCAATTTTATTTACTAACTCAAGGCGAGCTTGCTCAATACTGTGACCTGACTCTAGAGTAGCAGTACCTAATTCATTAACTGTATTGATATCACTGCCCAATACAATATTAGCCAATTGTTTTGAAAATGCTTGGAAATGGTCATCTTTAGCCACAAAATCTGTCTCACAATTTACCTCTACAATAGATGCCAGCTTTTCATCTGCTGATATTGCAATTACGATTGTTCCCTCCGCGGCTATACGTCCGGCTTTTTTGTCGGCTTTAGCCTGACCTGACTTACGCATTTGCTCTATAGCCACTTCCATGTTGCCACCACTTTCTGTTAATGCCTTTTTACACTCCATCATGCCTGCGCCGGTACGCTCACGCAGCTCTTTAACCATTGTTGCCGTTATTTGCATCGCTATTCCTAGATCAATACACTATGAGTAATTGTGAAATCAAGACTTAGCTTGAGAGTTTCTTCGGGAGAGATTTTGCTTGAGATACCCATGACTCAATAGATTTTTCACTTAAACCAGTATCTTCAGCAAATTTTGCTCGTGCATCAGCCGAGGAGCATTGCTCAAGTAGTTGCTCTACCGTAGAAATACCCGCTTTACCTAATGCATCAGCATATTTAGGTCCAATACCTTCAATATTGGTTATCTCGGTGCCATCACTTTCACTAGTTTTCGCTGCTACAACTTTTTCTGGGCCTTTAACACTAGCTTTTTTCTTAACAATTATTTTTTGCTTAGACTTGGACTTGTCTTTTTCATCTGTTTGCGCGACTTTACCTGCATCGTCAATTTCTACAAAATCATCTTCATTACCAGACATGACCTGCGAACTTTCTTTACCATCTAATATGGCATCTGCAATATGTAAGGTATATAACTTAATCGCTCGAATGGCATCATCATTACCTGGTATAACATAGTCAACACCATCTACCTTATTATTGCTATCTACAACTGCAACTACAGGGACACCGAGTTTTTTAGCTTCACTCACTGCAATTGCTTCATAACCCACATCGATGACAAATAACACATCCGGCAAACTTGCCATATTCTTAATGCCGCCCAAACTCCGATCTAATTTGAATAATTCGCGCTTGAGTAAAAGCACTTCTTTTTTGCTTAATCTTTCTAGACCTTCACCACTTGCAAGTTGCTCAAGATCTTGCAAACGCTGAATTGATTTCTTCACCGTATTGAAATTAGTTAACATGCCACCCAACCAACGATGGTTAACATAAGGCATGCCACAGCGTATAGCTTCTTGTTGTATCGCATCGCGCGCAGAACGTTTTGTACCTACAAATAAAATAGTGCCTTTATTTGCTGCCATCTTGCCTAGAAATGTGGCAGCATCGAGAAACATTGGTAATGTTTTCTCAAGATTAATGATATGGATCTTATTGCGTTCTCCGAAAATATAGGGACTCATTTTCGGATTCCAGTATCGGGTTTGATGCCCAAAATGTACGCCAGCCTCTAGCATCTGACGCATTGTGACATTCGTCATGATATGTAATGCTCCTGTGGGTTATACCTCCACGCACCCCATGTGGAAACTCTTGTGAGCACCCAACCACATGTGACGATACGCGTGTGAATTTAAAAAGTGTATTTGCGCTAAACGCGGGCGCTTTATAACATGATTGCTTATTTTGAACAATCACTTAGGCATACTTATTCTTACCAGTCGAGCCAGCTAGAACACCAAAATGAGCGTTACAGTAAAATCTGCAGAAGAGATTGAAAAAATGCGTATCGCAGGCAAATTGGCCTCCCAGGTACTAGAGATGATAGAGCCCCTAGTAGTTCCAGGAGTGAGTACACTTGAACTAAATAGGATATGTCATGAATATATCGTCAATGAACTGAATGCCATACCCGCACCTCTAAATTATCGCGGCTTTCCCAAATCTATTTGTACATCAGTAAATCACCAAGTTTGTCATGGTATTCCTGGGGAACGCACTTTAAAAAATGGCGATATTCTCAATATCGACATAACTGTAATTAAAGATAGTTTTCATGGCGACACAAGCAAAATGTTCACACTAGGCAAACCCTCTGTACTGGCAAAACGGATAGTAGAGCTAACCTATGAAGCTCTGAGAATTGGGATTCATCAAGTTAAACCCGGAGCAAAACTTGGTGATATAGGACATGCTATTCAAAGCTTTGTTGAAAAAAATCGCTTTTCTATTGTTCGAGAATATTGTGGTCATGGGATCGGCCGCATGTTTCATGAAGACCCTCAAGTTTTGCATTATGGAAAGCCAAATACCGGTATAGAATTAGAATCCGGGATGACATTTACGATTGAACCCATGGTCAATGCAGGAAAACGCAACGTTCGACTACTGCCAGATGGCTGGACTGTGGTAACCAAAGACCACAGCCTATCTGCACAGTGGGAGCATACAGTCCTAGTTACCAACAGCGGCTATGAAGTCCTGACAATACGAAGCGACGAAAGCATATAATCAAATAGAAAATTTATACAAATCTAATTTCTGCATTATACTAAAATTTATTTTGATCTATGCTGAGTTTAAACGAATTTGATTCACTCGAACCTACTGCATCAATTTTACAATTTCTAAATAAAGAGCCATCTCAGCAACTTTCAGTCTCTGATTATAATAATTTTAGAAGTGAGCTGCGGACTTTACTCCAAGAACGTTTCGATGCCCATGCCAACATTTATGACCTCATTTCACTCAATACATGCATTATAGATGAACTCCTAAAAAATTTATGGAAGCTTCATAATCTTACTAATGAAGAGGCAGCATTAATTGCTATAGGTGGTTATGGACGGCGCGAACTGTTCCCTGAGTCTGATATAGATTTTATGATCGTACTTAATGAAAGTGCAAATGAAAATACAAAATTAAAAGTTAAATTATTTCTAACTTTTCTTTGGGATATTAACTTACCAATTGCTCAGTCTGTACGCACATTAAAAGATTGTAAAATGGAGGCCAAAAGTGACATAACTGTGATGACAAGCTTGATGGAACTTTATCATTTGTCTGGAAATAAAGGACTATTTAACCAAGTCATAAACATAATAAGCAATAATAAAATTTGGCCAAGTAAAAAATTTTTTAGAGAAAAAACCAATGAACTAAATAATCGGCATCACAAGTATAGTGATACTGCTAATCATCTTGAGCCAAATGTAAAAGAAAATCCTGGAGGTTTACGAGATATACATACACTTCGATGGTTAACTAATCATCATTTTAAAACCAAATGCTTTGAAGAATTAGTATCAAGGAAGTTCTTGACAAGTAGAGAATTACTATTGCTGCAAGAGACATACAAAGTACTTGCTAAAATTCGTTTCGCTTTACACCTACATACGCAACGCAGTGAAGACCGCTTGTTATTCGATTACCAATATAATGTTGCTTCTCTGTTAGGTTTTAATAACGATAACCGCAATCTGCAAGTAGAAGAATTTATGCAGGTTTTTTATCGAGCGAGTAACCAAGTGTCCACAATAGTGGAGATCATAATTAATCGAATGCGCTCAACTATTTTTCCAGGATTACTAAAAAGAAGAGTACAAATAATCAATGAGCGCTTTCAATCACGCGGAAATCAACTTGAAGCAATACAACCAAATATATTTACAGAGACACCATCAGCAATCTTCGAAGTATTTCAACTTTTACAACAGCATAGTAATTTAACCGGCCCAAATGATGAGCTAGTTCAACTTTTACTCGATCATTTATATTTAATTGACGATCAATTTAGACAAGATAGTCATAACTGCGCTTTATTTATTTCTATATTAAACCAACCTCAGACTAACAGTCGTGAAATCCGGCGTATGGCAAAACTGGGGGTGCTCGGAAAATATTTGCCATGCTTCGATGCTGTAACCGGAAGAATGCAATTTGATCTATACCATATATATACAGTTGAAGAGCATACACTTCGTGTTTTTGAAAACGCATGTCAATTTAGTATATCCGCATCTGATGACGAATATTCGACCTATCATGATATTTTTATGCAGACCCCAAAAGCTTTAGTGTTGTATTTAGCTGCACTTTTTCATGATATTGCCAAAGGGCGAGGTGGTGATCACTCAGAATTAGGAGCAGAAGAAGTTATGAAATTTTGCTTAATACATAATCTCAGCATATTTGATGCAAAATTAGTTAGTTGGTTAGTCAAGAATCACTTGGTGATGTCTATAACTGCACAACATCAAGATATTGATGACCCTGAAGTGGTAAAAATATTTGCTGAAAATGTAGGTAATCTTACACGTTTAAATTATTTATACCTTTTAACCATCGCCGATATACGTGGCACTGACCCAAAACTCTGGAACAGCTGGCGCAGCTCTTTAATAGCTGAACTTTATCAAAGCACTTCAAGATATTTACGGCATGGGCTAGACTCCCCAATCAAGCGTGAGGAACTAATAAGTGAAGTAAAAGAGTCCGCATTACAAAAACTAATAGAACAGGGATTTAAAAAAAGTAGTTGTTTGACATTTTGGCAAGAACTAGAAGAAGATTATTTTTTTTTTTTTTTTTTAAAAGAAGTCAAGTAGCATACTCAAGCAATACTAAAGCATCAGGATAGTGAAAATGTAATCGTTAACATACACCAGTATAGCGCCAGAGGTGCAACGGAAATTTTTATATTCTGCAACGATCGTAATTATCTATTTGCACACATTACTTCAACTTTGGCAAAACTAGGACTAGTAGTCGTCCATGCCAGAATCATCACTTCAAAAAAAGGTCATGCCTTAGACACATTCTTAGTACTTGATGTAAATGGCAATCCGATTAGCGATAAAAAACAATGCAATCTTGTCGCAAATAAACTTACAGATGCACTCAAAAACCCATCTCAAATTTTACCTGCACCAGTGCAAAGACTTCCCAGGCAAATTAGAGAATTACATGTGCCTACAGAGATTCAATTTGATTATAGCCCACACTATACCTGTACAACTATGGAGATTAAAACGCCAGATTTTCCTGGGCTATTGGCTAGTTTAGGTAGTGCATTTGTAGATTGCAATATTGCGGTACACAGCGCGCGTATATCAAAACTAGGTGAGCGCGTACATAATATTTTTCAAATAAGCAATCTTGCGAATCAACCCTTAAAAATAGAAGAGCAAGTCAAATTAAAAGAAGTCATAGAAGAATATTTACAACAACCAAAGCAAATTCCACTTGCCGTATAAAAAGCTTATAAATAAAAGCTCAGTGAACAACTACATTAAGCATGAATCCTCTTTTACAAAGACTACAACCCTATCCTTTTGAGAAACTAAACAAGCTCATTCAGCAGAAGCAAATAACAAATCAATATACTCCTATTTCATTAGCAATCGGTGAGCCTAAACATCCAACGCCTGAAATTATTAAACAAGCGCTATCGAATAACTTAAATCAGTTAGATAAATACCCTTCTACACGAGGATCCGATGAACTGCTTTCAGCCTGTGCCATTTGGCTACGCAAGAGATTTAAGCTTTCTACACAATTCATTAAAGAAAGTGAAAATATATTGCCAGTAAATGGCACGCGCGAGGCCCTATTTGCCTTTGCACAATGCATTATCGATTCTAATGAACGACCTATTGTTTTAATCCCAAACCCCTTTTACCAAATTTATGAAGGTGCAGCATTACTAGCCGGTGCAGAACCGATCTACTACGATTGTCAAGTCGTCGATGGAGACATTCCGGCATTATGGGAACTTGACGTCGCCGTGTGGAAACGTTGCCAGTTAATCTATATTTGCACACCCGGCAACCCAACAGGACAAATTGCTCCAAAAGTTACATTACAAAAATTGATTCAATACTCTATGCAATATAAGTTCATCATTGCATCTGATGAATGTTATTCAGAAATTTACCCGCCAAGTTCGCCACCACCTATGGGGCTGCTTCATTGCAGTCAAGAATTAGGCGAGGATGCAGTGCAAAATTGTATGACATTCTACAGTCTCTCCAAACGCTCTAATGCGCCCGGATTACGCTCTGGCTTTGTTGCAGGCGCTGCTAAGTTAATTGAAAAATTTTTGCAATATCGAACCTATCATGGATGCGCTATGTCATTACCTATACAAGCTGCAAGTGTTGCTGCCTGGTCAGACGAACAACATGTTAAGGATAATCGGCAACTTTATTATGAGAAATTCAATGCTGTATTAGAAATACTTGATAATTATTTACAATGCGATTTACCAGATGCCGGCTTTTATTTATGGCCAAAATTACCCATAGATGACGAAGAATTCTGCAAATTACTCTTTGCTAAGAAAAATGTTCTAACATTACCCGGGAGTTATTTGGCTCATACAGTTGCTGGTGATAATCCAGGTAATAAGCGAGCTCGCATAGCATTGGTTGCAACCAAACAAGAATGCATACAAGCTGCGACTCGCATTCGAGAATTTTTACAAGAAATAAATTAATCTGTTTCAAGGAGAGACAATGAGTGACTCCATCCAAAAAATCATAGAACGAGCATTTGAGAATCGTGCAGAAATTACTCCAACATCTACAGATTCAAGCACTCGTGAAGCGGTAGAACATACTCTTAACCAACTTGACAAGGGTGAATTACGCGTAGCCGAAAAACAGGGCAGCGACTGGATTGTAAATGAATGGCTTAAAAAAGCCGTGCTACTCTCATTTCGAATGAATGAGAATAAACTGATAGATGCAGGATTTACAAAATATTATGACAAGGTTGCTACGAAATTTTCACAAATGGATGCTACTGCGATCTCACAACAAGGTGCACGAATAGTTCCACCTGCCATGGCACGACACGGTGCATATATTGCACCCGATGTAGTGCTCATGCCAAGTTATGTAAATATTGGGGCCTATGTCGATTCTGGAACCATGGTGGATACATGGGCAACGGTAGGATCTTGTGCACAAATTGGTAAAAATGTGCATCTCTCAGGTGGAGTTGGTATTGGTGGTGTACTTGAGCCACTACAAGCTTCGCCAACTGTGATTGAAGATAATTGTTTTATTGGCGCACGCTCTGAGGTAGTAGAAGGTGTCATTGTAGAAAAAGGCTCTGTAATTTCGATGGGTGTATATATAGGCAAGAGCACAAAAATATACAACCGTGAAACTGGTGAAGTAAGCTATGGGCGCATCCCTGCAGGTTCTGTAGTAGTTTCAGGAAATCTCCCATCTAAAGATGCTAAGTACAGTTTGTATTGCGCCGTGATTGTAAAACAAGTAGATGAAAAAACACGTAGCAAAGTGGGAATTAATGAGCTATTACGTTCTGTTGACTGATGTATGCTGGCCTTAATTGGAATTCAAAACTGTAATTAAGTAAAAAAAGTCTCTGAAATGTCTAAGTAATTATAGCATATGATTTGATTTTGACGATTTTAAAAAAAATATATATCAAAAAATCAAGTTACGACTTGGCGTGAAATACCATCATGGAAAGTTCTGCTCAACAAGCGAAGTAGAACTTATAAAGAACTGAGTGAAATACAATACACTAATATTTCTCAATCATAAGCTATTAAACTAATGCAACAATATCCAACATTAATTAACCGTCCTGTCACCCAGTATAAAAATAAAATTGAAATTGGCTTTGATCAGAAACCCTATGATGAATTATTTCAATAAACCATGTCAGCAACACTTGAACTGGTAAAAAAACTTATCAAGCAACCTTCAATTACTCCTGATGATAGAGGTTGCCAAGCGATAGTATCCAAGCATTTAGAATCTACTGGTTTTCAAACCGAACTGATGTGCTTTGGTGAGGTGAGCAATATGTGGTTACGTCGTGGAACACAAACACCGCTACTTGTATTCGCAGGACATACGGATGTCGTACCAGCAGGGCCACATGAACAATGGTTATCCCATCCTTTTAAACCCTCTGTCCGAGATAACAAACTCTATGGTCGAGGTGCTGCAGATATGAAATCCAGCATAGCCGCAATGACTATTGCCTGTGAAAATTTTGTGCAAGCTTATCCTAATCATAAAGGCTCTATTGGGTTATTGCTCACTAGCGATGAAGAGGGCCCAGCAATAGATGGCACAATAAGAGTAATCGAGAAACTACAGACTCGCGATGAAGCTATCGATTGGTGCATCATCGGTGAACCCACAAGCACAAATATCGTAGGTGATACGATTAAAATTGGGCGGCGTGGTTCACTGTCTGCAGCCTTACATGTAAAAGGCCTGCAAGGACATGTTGCCTACCCACACTTAGCGAAGAACCCAATCCATGAATTTTCATCCGCTCTTGTCGAGCTCACTTCTGTTGAATGGGACGCTGGTAATGAACATTTTCCCGCTACGACCTTTCAAGTGTCCAATCTAAATGCAGGAACCGGTGCAAGCAATGTCATTCCTGGGGCACTAAATGTCGAATTTAACTTACGTTTTTCAACTGAAATCACGGCTGATGATATTAAAACTAAAATTCAACAAATTCTGAAAAAACATGACCTTGATTATGAAATTGACTGGCATTTGTCCGGAAATCCTTTCTATTGCAAACCTGGTGAGCTTGCCAATGCATGTAAACAGGTAATTTATGACACAATGAAAATCAAACCTGAATTATCCACTAGCGGCGGCACATCGGATGGAAGATTTATTGCCCCAACTGGTGCGCAAATTGTTGAATTAGGACCCGTAAACGAAAGTAGTCACAAAGTGAATGAACATATTGAATTAGCAGCACTCGATCAACTAACAAACTTATACGAAAAGATTTTGCAGAAACTCCTCGCTTAATTATTCCATTGTTTAAGAAATTCAGAAAAGTGTGGCTTATTTGCCTCACTAAGAAAAGTTTTTACTTGTTGAGATTTTTTCTTATATTCGCTTTCTAGTAATTTTCCTCGCATTAGTTCAAAACGTAAAAAAATTAAATAAGTATTTAATACATCAGTTTCACAATAATTCCGAATTGATTCCAATTCTCCAGCAAAATAGGCATCACAGACTTTACTTCCATCCATACCAAACTTACCAGGAAAATCAAGCATGGTTGCAATATGATCCAATTTTGCAAATGCACGTGGTTGATATGCAGCTAACACATCCATCAAATCAATGTGTCGCCAATGAAATCTGCCAAGATAATTGTTATAACGAAAACTTGTATCTTCATCACCAATCTGCCAATAATGATGAGCGACAACACCATGTAACAAAGATCGATAGTGGATCACCGGTAAATCGAAACCACTACCATTCCATGAAACTAAGGTTGGGTTATACTTTTCTAAGCCATCAAAAAAACGTTCCAATAATTCTTTCTCGGTCGATTCTAAAGAGCCCAAGGACCATGCTTGAAATGAATCAATAGTGCTAAGAACGGCTGAGATCGCAACAATATGATGCATGTAATGTGGCATAAACTCGCTGCCGGTTTGTTGATTACGCAGATGCTCAATGGCTTTGATAATGTCTTTATTCGGTAGGCCTTCCAGATCATAGATCTTTTTTCCAGATTCTATATCCGGTACCGTTTCAATATCAAAAACAAGAATGTTCACTTAAGGAAAGAAATGCTTTTATGTTTTTGCAGTAAAAAGGCCAGTTGATAGATAACGATCTCCTCGATCACAAATGATTGTTACGATTACGGCATCTTGAACTTGTTTAGAGACCTTTAATGCAGCTGCAATGGCACCTCCAGATGAAATTCCACAAAATATACCCTCCTCTCTCCCTAATCTACGCATCATATCCTCGGCTTCTTGTTGTGTTACATCGACTACTTGATCCACAGCTTTAGCATCAAATATTTTTGGAATATATTCCTCGGGCCATTTCCTAATGCCGGGTATCTTTGAACCCTCAGATGGCTCAACACCTACAATTTGAATTTTGGAATCCATTTCCTTTAAAAATTTTGATGTACCCATGATGGTTCCGGTTGTTCCCATCGAACTCACAAAGTGAGTAACTTTCCCTTCAGTATCGCGCCAAATTTCTGGGCCTGTAGTTCGATAATGCGCCAATGGGTTATCTGGATTTGCGAATTGATCTAACACTTTGCCTTTTCCTTCGGCTTGCATCTGTAATGCTAAATCACGAGCTTTTTCCATCCCTTCTTCTGCAGTAACCAGTATAAGCTCGGCCCCAAATGCCTGCATAGCTGCGCGACGCTCTTCACTCATGTTATCGGGCATGATGAGCTTCATGTTGTAGCCCTTTATCGCTGCAACCATGGCCAAGGCAATCCCTGTGTTGCCGCTCGTCGCTTCAATTAAATTATCACCTGGCTTAATTTCACCGCGTTTTTCTGCCTCGACAATCATACTTAATGCAGGTCGATCTTTAACAGAACCTGCAGGATTGTTACCTTCCAATTTTCCCAATATTTGGTTAGACGTTTGGCCAGGCAAACGTTGCAAACGAATTAAAGGTGTGTTGCCTACAAATTCTTCAATTGTGGGTATTTTCATTTAACTATCTTTTGTTAAAAGCTATTGCATGTGCAATCGTATAATTTTTTTCATGTGAAATGCTAATAGAAACTTCTAGTTCATTAGCTCCTATTTGATCTGCTAAATTATTTTCAAAATTAGCTACCGGTTTACCTAATTTATCATGGGTAATATATATATTTTTCCATGACATTTCTCCACGCATGCCCGTACCAAATGCTTTAGCAATAGCTTCTTTTACAGCAAATCGGTTCGATAAATATTGCGATTTATTTCGTTGCTCATGAAATTCAGCTAATTCAACTTCATGTAATATTTTTTTGGCAAACGACTGCGTATATTTAGTAAAAATTTTTTGAATACGACGAGAATCTACAATATCTACCCCTGAACCAATTAATTTCATCTTAAATTGTCACCCTCATAGCCGCTTTCATTTTTTTTACAGCATTTTCCAACCCCACAAACAAAGCATAGGCCACAATAGAGTGACCAATGTTGAGTTCATGCATACCATCTATATTTGCGACTGGAGAGACATTTACATAATGCAGACCGTGACCTGCATTTACGACTAAACCTAATGAGACGGCATGAGCTGCGGCAGTTCTAAGTCGCTCAAGTTCATTTTCTTGGGCTGTATCTTGAAGGCTTGCATAGGTGCCCGTATGAAGCTCAATCACCGGTGCACCGGTTTCAGCAGATGCATCAATAATTTTTAAATCCGGTTCAATAAATAAAGAAACATCAATATTTTCTTCATCTAAAGCCGCTACAAGTTCTTTGACTCGTGCTTGATTTTTGATGACATCTAAACCACCTTCCGTTGTTAGTTCTTGTCTATGCTCAGGTACAATACAACAATTCTGTGGCTTTACGTCCAGCGCTATATCGCGCATTTCATCTGTGGCCGCCATTTCTAAATTCATGCTTGATTGAATTACTTGCTTAGCAAGATATACATCTTCATCTTGAATATGACGTCGATCTTCTCGTAAATGCATAGTAATACCATCTGCTCCAGCACGTTCAGCCATCTCGATTGCCTGTTTTAAATCTGGATAAGGAGTAAAACGTGCCTGACGTATTGTCATTACGTGATCAAGATTTACTCCGAGACGCACCCTAGATTCTTGCGACATAAGATGAAATACCAATTATATGACTAACATAAAATTGCAACGATTACATTTGCATGAATTGCAGTATCTCTCGGCTATGTAAAGATCGACTATCCAGATGCCAGTTAATAATTCCACGCATTAATCGTTTTGCTTCGCTTAAACAAGTTGAATCCATATCCAATGGCGCTTGCAGACCCAATAATGTGGTCCCTTTAACAACATTCCATGCAGTACTTTTATGCGTTACTTTTGCGGGCCCCAAACCCACATCATAACGATAGATACAATCTTTTTGAATTGGTGTTACATGATCCAATTCTTTTTCAAATGAAAGACCATGCCCTATTAATGAAAGTAGTTCTATTTCAAATAAGCGTAGAAGTTTTTCCTGCTTTTCACTTATATCTAGTAAACTGATAATATTTCTATAAAGACTGAAAATTTCTTTACTTGGGCTTGATTTTGGCACTAAGTTTAATATTAGTTCATTTAGATACATTCCAATAATACATTTATTTGGCAGTACAACTTGTTTTAGTCCAACCGATTCAACATGTGTAAGCGTAAAAAGATCACCTCTCCCACTCCAGGATATCAGCAAAGGTGTAAATAAAAAGTCTGCAGATGCATTGCATTTTTTTGACCCGCGGCGTACACAAGAAATTACTCCATGACCAGAAGTTAGCATTTCTACTATCTGGCTTGATTCACGATATGGCCTACTGTGCATACAAAAGGCCTGTTGTAACTGGACTCTCATGGTTTATTTATCAACTAATCTTTTATTTTTCGAATTGAGCAACAATATCTTGCTGATCTTGCCAGTTCTGTTTTACTTTAACCCATGTTTTAAGCATGACTTTTTTATTAAATATTTTTTCGAGTTTTTTGCGAGCATATTCCCCAATTGCTTTTAACTTTGCTCCTCTTTTACCAATAACAATTGGTTTTTGGCTTTCTTTTTCGACCCAAATAATAGCCGCAATCGTTACTAAATTTTCGCTAAAATCAAACTCCTCTACTTCAGTATAAATCGCATACGGGAGCTCTTTTTGCAAATGCAACATTGCCGCTCCACGTACCACTTCAGAAATCACAAATAAGTCATCACGATCCCACCTCATATCTTTGGGAAATAAATATTCTGAATAGGGACTGCATTTACATAATTCTTTAGTTAAAACATCCAAATTTTTATCATGCAAGGCAGAAAGTGGAACGATACTAGTGAAATCATGCCGCATTTTTATTGAATCTAAAATGGGAAGGAATTGAGACTTGTCTTTAATCTTATCTATTTTATTAATTACTAATACAACAGGGCAACTGATTTGTTTAATCTGCTTAAGGAGATATTCATCTTCCTCTTTCCAGCAGTCCAGTTCTACCATCATCAAAATAATATCGACATCTTGCAGAGAGGAAAGCGCGTTACGCACTAACACCTTATTCATCAAGCGCCAATTTCCCAGCTGAATTCCTGGAGTATCGATTAAAACTAATTGGCAAGTTTCAAGACTTAAAACACCACGTATATTATGTCGAGTTGTCTGTGGTTTGTGTGTAGCTATAGATAGTTGTTCATCAAGTAAATTATTAAATAAAGTTGACTTACCAACATTTGTGCGACCTACAATGGCAACAAATCCACACTGTGTTTTGCTGGTCATTTGAAAAAGTTAAAGAGTCAGTTTTGACATGTATGCGAAAGCCTGTTTTGCAGCATCTTGCTCTGCAATGCGGCGACTTTTACCTGATCCTATAAATTTCTCTTTGCAACCATCAATTATACATTCTACAGTAAATGTCTCTTTTCCAGATTGTCCACACTTATCTTGTAGCACATACTTAGGTAATGCTACTCCATTGGATTGCAATAATTCCTGTAGTCTAGTCTTTGCATCTTTCAGTTGATCAACAGTAGGAATATTCTGCAGCCGAGTAGTGTAAAGATTCAGTACAAAAGTTCGCGCTAGCTCAAAGCCCTCGGACAAATAAATTGCGCCAATTAATGCTTCAAGGGCATCAGCTAATATTGAATCACGGTGAACACCGCCAGATTTTAACTCTCCTGCCCCTAAAACAAGATTGTCACCGAGATTTAACTCACGTGCGATTACAGCAAGTGTTTCTTTTCTGACTAAATGTGCACGCAAGCGAGTGAGATCACCTTCAGTGTAGGTTGGGTAGTGCTTAAACAACCATTCAGCTATGAAGAATCCAAGTAATGAATCGCCAAGATATTCTAGTCGTTCATTATTTTGAGCACTAACACTGCGGTGTGTAAGCGCGCGGCGATAGTAATCCGAGTTTAAGAAGCGTTCTCCTAGCTGCTGAACAAGTCTCAATTTTTTCGCTATTTGATATTGATTATTTGACGATGATTAAACATCACCACTGCATCCATATTTGCAACCAAAGGTAATCTAACTTCGTAATCTACACCAAATTCAAGAGATTTTTTTTGTTTTTCATAGACAAAATTTTCTTTTTTTATGCTTTCAATACTATTTACATCTAACCGCCTTTGAATCAAATCCCAAAGTTGTTTTTTATTTGGATTTTTACCTTGCATCTCAATTGCAAGATCTTCGATAATCTTTTCAGTCGCAAAACCATTGTAATATACAGGAAACAACTTTATTCCTAATGTGATAATAAAACCAATCAAGGCTATAAAAAGAACCCAGAAAACAAATGAAGCGCCTCGTTGTTTTTTAAAATTCATCATATGCATGCCCTAAGTTTAAATAATTTTTTTACCAATGCGTTTAAAATTAAATTTTTTCCCTGAAAAATCCCAGTTCATCCACACTAAAAATGCACGACCAACTAAATTCTCTTCTGGTACAAATCCCCAACTACGACTATCGCTACTGTGATCTCGATTATCCCCCATAACAAAATAGTGATTATCAGGTATATGAAATTCGCTATGAGTATTATATTCAGGTTGCTTGATTAAAATATCATGTAATACCGTTTCAAGATCTTCATGTAGAATAGCAGCGCCGTTCATTACACTATTCGCACCACTTCCTTGATAGAAGCCATTTTTTACTTGATTTATCCGCTTGCCATTAATAAATAAAGTTTTATTTTTGTATAAGATGCGATCACCAGGCAAGCCTATTACCCGCTTAATGTAATCGTCTGACGGATCCTTAGGAAAACGAAATACAGCAACATCTCCACGTTTCGGTAACCCAGTGTCAACAATTTTTTTGTGCAACACAGGCAGCTTTATACCATAAGCAAATTTACTCACCAAAATAAAATCGCCATGCAATAGTGTCGGCATCATAGAACCAGATGGGATTCGAAACGGTTCTGCAACAAACGAGCGAAGGATTAATACAATAAATAAAATTGGAAAAAATGATTTACATATTTCTATGTACCATGGCTCACGATAGTCCTTATTTGTAGATTGAGCACTATCTTGGCTATGGTCGGCATTATAAGATTTCTCTAAAGCACGTTTTCGACGCTTGTCGCCTAAAAATAATGTATCAACCAACCAGACAAGGCCAGTTATTAAGGTGCCTATTAACAAGACTAGCTCTAAATCAAGGTGAACATTTAATGACATAAGTAATATTTAATAATTGGCTCTGATACGGCAGCCATGAATAGACTGCGTTATTCTAAAATTAAATGATGGAAATGAGTAACAATAGCGGGGCATTAAATCACTAGGATCTCAAGTATAGAAGTTAAATTCGGTGAGTGCGAGCTCACGACCATAAATTAGCCGTATTTATGACGAAGGTGTGATTTGCTAGTTATAATCGGCACGGGAGGATTTACTTCGTTCTTCCTTGAACTTCGCCCTGCGGGCCATCCCTACTTATATCGTATCTATCTAGTTGCGAGATATTCGAAATCGAGTAGATAATTGCTCCTCGGCAACTGCTCTTGCGTTGCCCTAAATTGGTCGGGGTGAGAGGATTTGAACCTCCGACCACCGCAACCCCATTGCGGTGCGCTACCAGGCTGCGCTACACCCCGATAAATTTTGATTCGTATTAAAGAAATTATAGAATGAATACTTAGCGTTTCAAAACTTGTAGCAGGTCTTCAAGCTCAACACGCATTTGATGGACTAGCTGTTGACTTTGTATGTTGTCTTCTTTTACAGAAGAATCCGATAACTTTAGTCTAGCACCACCAATAGTATAGCCTTGTTCATATAAAAGGCTACGTATTTGACGAATAAGGATTACATCGTGACGTTGGTAATAACGTCGGTTACCACGCCGTTTCACAGGCTTTAAGGATGGAAATTCTTGTTCCCAATACCGCAGCACATGGGGTTTAACCCCACAAAGCTCACTTACTTCACCTATCGTAAAATAGCGCTTGCCAGGAATCGCGGGCAATTCATTATTATTGTTGATTTCCAGCATACGCCTCAACTCTCGCTTTTAATTTTTGTCCTGGACGGAAAGTAACTACCCGCCTTGCAGAAATAGGGATCTCTTCACCGGTTTTTGGATTGCGCCCTGGGCGTTGATTTTTATCACGCAAAATAAAGTTACCAAAGCCCGATAATTTTACTTCGTGACCTTGCTCCAAAGCGAGCCGAACTTCTTCAAAGAAAATTTCGACTAATTCTTTAGCTTCACGCTTGTTGAGGCCTAACTCCTCAAACAAGTTTTCTGCCATTTCAGCTTTAGTTAGCGCCATAGCACTTAATTTCTTATTTCCGCTCCAACTCTATTTTTAAGTTGAGAAATAATTAGTGAGATTGTTTGTTCTATTTCTTTATCCGTAAGGGTGCGTGAAAACTCTTGTAAAATCAAGCCTAAAGAGATGCTTTTCTTTGTTTCTGGGATGCCTTTACCAGTATATACACTGAAGATTTCGATCGTTTGTAGAAAGGGGATTTTCATTTGTTCAATGTTTGAGCAAATTTGTGCGGCATTGATAGTTTCATCGACAATGAGTGTGATATCCCGACGGATCGAAGGGTATTTTGATAGTGGCTCAAAAACAATCTCAGAAGATTTCTTCAGCAAATCACTCAACTGCAATTCAAATAAGAAAAAAGGTTGGTCGATGTCGAGTGCCGACTGAATTCGTGGATGTAACCTACCTACTCGGCCAATACTTTTATTATTAGATATAATTTGTGCAGCTTGTCCTGGATGCAAAGCAGGATCGTGCAAGATTTCAAAGCACATACGTCCATAATGTTGTAGAGCAATATCTAATATACATTCCACATCACCTTTAATATCATAAAAATCTACATTTCTAGGCTTAGCACTCCATTGCTGTGGCTCACAATCTCCAGAAACAAGCCCGGACAGGATAGGAAGCTGCATAAGCCCTTCATCTGTCTGTAAAAATTGTAACCCATGTTCAAATATACGAATACGAGTCTGTTGACGGTTCAAATTATATTGCGCAGCTTTTATTAAACCCGGCCAAATGCTACTGCGCATCACCGACATCTCTTGAGAGATCGGATTTGCCAATATTTTTGCATTATGTTTTGGATTCAGTAATGTTTCTATTTTCTGATCGACAAAGCTGAATGAAATGATTTCGTGAAATCCACGAGATACTAATGCTTGTTTAATCAAAGCAAGTTTATTGACGCTTGTCGTGGCAGCTTTTTTACAAGATAAATCCGCTTTTACGACTCCAGGTATGTTTTCATAACCCACTAAACGTGCAATTTCCTCTATTAAATCGACATCCATGGTAAGGTCAAAACGAAAGCTTGGCGGAATTACTCGCATGCTGGTTCCATCAACCTGCACTTCACAATGCAAACGCTTTAGTAGCTCTTGAATCTCTGCGATGGAAATATTTATGCCTAATAAAGCCTCAACTTTGGCATGCGCAAGATTAATCTCTACCGGTTTTGGCAAAGCAGAAGTCTTTTCTTCACAAATAATAGGGCCTGCAGTACCGCCAACCAACTCAAGGATTAATTGCGTGGCTCTTACTATTGCCACTTGAGCTAGTCCTGGATCAACTCCACGCTCGAAACGATGTGATGAATCCGTGTGCAAACCATAACGTCTTGCCTTACCAGCAATAGTGTTTGGTTTAAAAAATGCGCTTTCCAAAAAAATATTCGTGGTTTCATCATCAACTGCTGTACAACTACCACCCATGATGCCACCTAGAGCAACAGGTTTTTTTGCATCTGCGATGACTAAGTCATCGGTAGATAATTCCACTACTTGGCCATCAAGCAGTTCTAAGGACTCAGATGGCTTGGCAAACCGCACCACAATTTCAGCGTCAAGTTTATTTAGGTCAAATGCATGCATGGGCTGACCCAGTTCTAACATCACATAATTGGTAATATCAATGATGGCATTAATGGAACGAACCCCTGCACGACGTAATTTTTCTTGCATCCACAAAGGACTTTGTACCGTGCCGGATATTCCTTCAATCACCCTACCAACATACCGGGGACAATCCTTTGCTGCTTTAATTGAAACGGGAAAAGTAGCTTGACTTAAACTATCAGTTTCAGTGACTGAGGTCGTTTTTTCCAGTTCAGTGTTTAGAAGTGCCGACACTTCACGTGCAATACCTTGCACACTTAAACAATCTGATCGATTTGGTGTTAAATCGATATCAATGACAAAATCCTTTAACGCAAAACTTTCAAATACATCTGCGCCAAGTTCATGATCTTCTGATAACCCTAATATTCCTTGGGAAGTTTCAGCCAACCCCAATTCAGTTGCGGAACACAACATTCCAAATGACTCTACACCACGAAGTGTTTTTGCCTTAATTTTGAAATCATTGGGTAA
>CAJHZF010000081.1_pt1 | contig 75691 bp, 79 predicted proteins | sample 9198891 | NCBI WGS metagenome assembly CAJHZF01 (sample SAMEA7708349, study PRJEB35096) | sediment metagenome | biome: marine neritic benthic zone biome [ENVO:01000025]; feature: sediment [ENVO:00002007]; material: shallow marine sediment [ENVO:03000034] sea grass bed [ENVO_01000059] ...
CCCTCGACGGCCTGTTCGGGCACGGGCAATTTTAATCCAGTTTTCAACGGCTTCCGCCCTGGTACACACAAATATGGCCTTTTTGTGGCTGCTTCCTGGATCCAGCTGAGTTAGCTTTTCAGCCAGTTCTACGACACTCGCGTAGGGGTTCACCATGACACAGGTGTGACTGAACTGGTCAATTTGTTTCTTGACTGCAGCAACTACATGGGGATGTGAATGTCCTGTGTTGCAGACCGCAATGCCCGCACCAAAATCAATGTAACGATTACCTTCAACATCCCATACTTCTGCGTTTTTTGCCCAGTCTACGTAAACTGGATAGAGATTGGCCTGGCCACGGGCCATTACTTGTTGTTTTTTAGCTTGTAATTCCTGGTTATTCATTATTATTTCTTACTAGTAAAGACGACCCGAGCACAAATATTTCAGTTCAAGGACAAGCGTTAATTGATATGTCCCGATTTGCACTTAGCATGATGGTGTAAAAAATATTTAGCAGTTGGATACTATTTATTACTCTGTTCTTCTAACTATGAGCTTTTGGTTAAAATCGCGTTGCATGGGATTGTAAAAGTCTATCACTTGAATGTCCGCTTTGGGCGAAAGTCGACATTCACATCTTGCCTAAATCAAAAATCTGTCAACTGGCTACCCAACATTTTAATTGATATAACCATTGACTTTAATTACTCAATGTTCGTCCACCATCCACTGCAATGATTTGGCCGGTGATATAGTTAGCATGATTAATTAAAAACAACGCTGTGTTGGCAATGTCTTTGGGGCTGCCTTCACGTTTCAAAGCGGTACGTGAAATAATTTCTTGATGCATACCTTCGTAATGCTCCACTTCGGGCCACATGATGGCACCTGGAGCAATGCCATTCACTCGAACCTCAGGCGCAAGTTCACGCGCCATGGATTTGGTAAGCATCACCAGGCCCGCTTTAGCAATGCAATACAAGGGATAATCCTTTAACGGTCGATCAGCATGAATATCGACAATATTTATAATGCAGCCATTAGAGCTTTTTAAATGTGGCGCAATAGCTTGCGTTAAAAATAAGGGTGCTTTGAGGTTAACCCCAATTAAATCACCCCAAATGTCTTCGTCGATTTCACACAGATCTGTAGGGAAAAAAGATGAAGCATTATTAATTAAGACATCTATGTCGTCAAAGAGCGAGACTGCTTTTTTTATTAAGTTAGGTATATTTGCATATTCTTTTAAATCACCTTGCAGCAGTTTTACCGAATCAGGACGTTGCGCATTAAGTTTGTTGGCGAGTGCAGTGGCATCTTTATTCGAGCTGCGATAATGTAAGATAATATTCATGCCGGATTGGTGCAAGTAACGAACTAGTTCCGCACCAATGCGCCGTGCGGCACCTGTTATCATGATTACTTTTGGATTGCTCATCGCGATTTTTTTCTAAGCATTATTACTCATAAACTCTACCATACCTTCTAGGGATAGACTGAATGTCTAATGTATATTCTATTGAACTTACTGCGGCACAACAGATATACACAGAAAATTGTGCAGAGCGTGTCAGGCAAGAAATTCAAAAACACGCTGGCAGTATTGGTTTTGATCAATACATGCAGCTGGTATTACATGATCCGTCTGTTGGGTATTACCATAGTCAGCAGCAAATTTTTGGTAAAGATGGGGACTTTATTACCGCACCTGAAACTTCGGTACACCTAGCTTATTGTCTTGCACATGCGTGCGCTAAGTTAATCCATGATGATCCAAAGCGAACTATTTTAGAAATAGGTGCAGGAAGTGGTCGACTTGCTTGTGATGTCTTGGCTTATTTGCGTGCTTGGGGACAATTACCAATACGATATTATATTTATGATCCCAGCGAACCATTAAGAATAAAGCAGAAAGAACTACTCGCATCAGAATTGCCAGAACATGTTTCAATTCTTGAGTGGTTGCCCGATTTATCATGTGAAATAGAAACTGCAATTATTATAGCTAATGAAGTGTTAGATGCGCTGCCGATTAAATGCTTTGAGACGGGTTCACAAAATTTTAAAGAAAGGTGCGTAACATTAACGGAAGGAGAAAAATTTATCTGGCAGCTACAAGACCCATCTGAAAAGCTTGATGCAGCATTAGATTACTTAATGGTAATGCTGGATAAGCCATTCACGGAGTATTATCGAAGTGAAATTAATATTAATTTAGAAAATACTTTATTCAAATGGACAGCTTGTTGTGATCAATGCATCATGTTTGTAGTCGATTATGGTTACCCGCGCAGTGAGTATTACCACCCACAGCGATCAATGGGGACGTTACGCAGCTATTTTAAACACCATGTGTCTGAATGCCCGTTTATAAATCCTGGTCTTCAAGATATTACCGCGGATGTGGATTTTTCTGCAGTAGCAAAAGCAGCTGCACATTTAAACTTGGGTGTATTGTCTTTTGGTTCGCAACGAAACTTTATGCTGGCAAATCATTTACTCGATTGGCAGCCAACAAAGGATAGTGAGATCGAGCGCATTGCACAGATCGCACAACTTAAACAACTCACATTGGGTTCTGCAATCAGTGAGCGCTTTCAGGTTATGGTATTAGGGAAAGGAATAGACTACGGGGCGGATCGATTCACCTTGCGTGATATGCGCGCACGGCTCTAAAGGACAAGAACTTACTTAGATGAGCTCTCTACATGCCTTTTTATTAGCAGTAATTCAGGGAATAACTGAATTTTTACCTATTTCAAGTTCTGCTCATTTAGTGCTCTTGCCCATAATTATGGAGTGGCAAGATCAAGGCATTGTTATCGATATCGCCGTACATTTAGGCAGCTTATTGGCCGTGCTGTTTTATTTTCGAAGTGATCTACGCAAATTAGCAAAGGGTTGGTTTGACTCATTTGGTGCGTATGATGATGCTACTGATGATGGGAGTCTGGCTTGGCTATTACTATGGGCCACACTGCCAATATTCATTGCCGCATTACTCTTTCATTCCTATGTGATTCAGTATGTCCGCAATGCAATGGTGGTCGCAATCGCCTCGATTGTATTTGGTTTGTTGTTATGGTTAGCAGATTGGCATGGTAAAAAAACACGCCTAACTAAACAATTAACTGTTGTGGACGCGGTGTTGATTGGCTTGGCGCAGGCCACAGCATTAATTCCTGGCGCATCTCGTGCTGGCGTCACCATGACCGCAGGCTTGTGGTTGGGACTTACTCGCGTAGAGGCAGCGCGGTTTTCTTTTTTGCTTGCAATTCCAACAATTTTTGCAGCATCTGTTTATGGTAGTTATCACGCCTTACAGCAAGGCGCGATTATTCAATGGGGTCTGGTATTTGGAGTAATAGCTTGTTCTGCATTCGTTGCATTTTTATGTATACGGTTGTTTATCAAGTTTGTCAGTCAAGTGGGTATGTTGCCATTTGTGCTGTATAGAATTTTGCTAGGAACAATTTTGCTCCTTACTTATTGGTAGAATGTTTCTCTTTGATTTGTTCTTTAAGTAATTCTAGTTGAATGCGTTCTAGGTTATTGGCAAGTTCTTCGCTATTTAAGCCCTGTCTTATCCATTCGCCTACATCCACATTATCAATTATTTTTGAAGTGAGTTGTAGCCAATCTGCTTGTGCATATTCACTTTTACCAGTTACAGTTTTATAGATTGTCGAAAATATTGTTAATAATGCTACAAAGCGCTCAGGTTTTCTTCTTGCATCTAATTTATGTAGCAGACTCAGAAGTTGTCTTTCATCTAGATTAAATACTTCATGGCACTGATATTGTAGGTTCGCAGTGAGTGTAAGTAATTCTTTGCAAGTATTCGGTAATGTAAATTGTTTAATTAACCTGTGAATATCGTTGTATGCATCTTCTTGCTGATTAAAATAAAGTCCGCCAAGCAATGCCGCAAATCGCATACAAGGTTCATTTTCCAGCAGTAAAATTTTATCTAATGTGGCAAACCCATATTCACGCGCCTGCTCATTAGAAAATTGATTGCTAATACTGGTATGGGTTTGTGTCAAGGCATGTACAGTATGCAGTACTGAAAAAAACTTCGCAGGGGATTCAGTAGTCAGAGCGCATCGCGTTTCTTGCCATACACGCTCCGGTGCGAGTTCCTTTAATTCTCCTGAGCTTACAATATCTCGCATTAATTGCAGGGTTTCATCAGCAATCCTGAATCCACGTGAAGCGAATTTCGCTGCGAAACGCGCAACACGCAGTACACGCAATGGGTCCTCAGTAAATGCACCGGAAACATGACGCAATAGTTTGGCATTTAAATCTTGCTGTCCACCATAGGGGTCAATAATCTCTCCTGATTCACTCTTGGCCATCGCATTAATGGTTAAGTCACGCCGCAATAGATCTTCTTCGAGGCTCACTTTTGGTGAGGCATGAATCTCAAATCCGTAGTAGCCGCGTCCTTTTTTTCGTTCAGTGCGAGCGAGGGCATATTCTTCATTGCTATGTGGATGTAAAAATACAGGAAAGTCTTTGCCAACTTGTCGATATCCTTGAGCAAGCATTTCTTCGGGGCTTGAACCCACAACTACCCAATCACGTTCTTTAACGGGTATGCCTAACAATTCGTCCCGCACCGCTCCGCCAACTAAATAAACTTCCATTGTCAGATTATGTAAGTGTGATAACGTAAAATCATGAGGAGAATTAACGTTTTGGTGCTTGCACTACTGGTACTGGTATTAGGGTGCACAGGCTGTAGTACGATTGGTTATTACCATCAATCTATCACAGGTCATTTTGCACTAATTTCAAAACGTGAACCCATAACAGACATCGTAAACGATTCTGAACGTGACGAAAAACTGATCGAGCAATTAAAGCTTGCCCAACAGTTACGTTCATTTGCGAGCTCCACACTTAAATTGCCGGATAACGATAGTTATCGCAGCTATGTGTGGCTAGATAGGCCCTATGTGACATGGAATGTTTTTGCAGCACCGGAATTTTCTATCGTTCTCCAGCAGTGGTGTTTTCTAGTCATCGGCTGTGTGCAATATCGTGGTTATTTCGATGAAAATAAGGCGCAAAGTTATGCGGCACGACTCACCGACCGAGGTTTCGATGTGTTTATTGCTGGGGTACCCGCCTACTCTACATTGGGGTGGTTTGACGATCCGTTACTTAGCACGATGCTCAATCGAGGTGAGATCGTCACTGCATCTTATATTTTTCATGAACTTGCGCATCAACAATTTTATGTGAAAGGTGACTCCGCTTTTAATGAAGCCTTTGCAACAGCTGTAGAAGAGCTTGGCGTGCGTCGTTGGCTGCAGCAACAGCAACGTATAGATGAATTAAATAAATATGAGAATTGGTTGAAACAAAAAACTGTTTTTTCCACTTTTATTAACAATGCTCGTCAAGAATTTGAGCAACTGTACACACAAGACTTAACAGCGGAAGCCATGCGAATAGAAAAAACCAATAAAATTGCTAAATTTCGTGAAAACTTTGAAAATTTAAGTAAACAAAATAATCAGTTATCGAGATATGCAAAATGGATGTCTGGGCCACTAAATAATGCACAATTAGGGGCAATTGCCTTGTATCGCGATTTAGTGCCGGCGTTTAGACGTATATTTGAATTGTGTAATAGCGATTTCAAACTTTTTTATAAACGCGTAGAAGAAATATCAAAAATACCAGAGATACAGCGTAATTCAATACTAAATACAACAAATGAATGTCAATGATGATGTTTAGTTCGGAATTTATCATAGCGTGCATATCTAGATTGACTCAACAAGTAACTAGGAGCAATTGTTTCTAAAGAGGTAGGACAGCTCTTTGTTTCTGTACAAACACTATCTTTTTGTAACGAATAATAGTTGTCTATAGAAAATGGTTTACCAGGCACATATTCCAAAATATGCGCTTGCAACTTTGACAACCAGTTGGGTAGTCCAATAATTTTTCTTTTATACCCACATGTATCTGCAATATATTGCACAAGCTGCTTTAATGTGTATTGCTTGGGACCGCATAAATTAAGCCTTTCCCCAAATGAATTTGGGTCATCTATTGCATTAACCATGACTTTTACGACGTCACCTACATAAACAGGTGCAAATTTCGTGCTTGCACATGCCAAAGGAAAAAACCAAGGGGTTAACTTTAAAATTGATGCAAAGCGATTTAGAAAATCATCTTCGGGCCCAAAAATAACCGAAGGCCGAAAACTTGTTACAGCAATTTTATATGCTGTAAAGGTGTGTACATAGTTTTCGGCCTCACCCTTAGTGCGTAAATAAAAACTTTTTTCATTTGGGCTGGCATTGAGTGCACTCATGTGTAGTAGTCTTTCGATTTTGCAGCTAGAGCACATAGTAATGACTTTGCGGGCCAGTTCTACGTGTGCTATATGAAATCCTTTTCCACTATGACCTTTCTCATTAAGAATGCCTACGAGATTAATCACGACATCACAATCTTGAAAATGTGTGTTTAATTGTGCCTCATCATGAATATCAGACTCAATAATTTGTGCACTTGGTAAAATTAGTAAATCTCGATGGCGTTCACGTCGGCGGGTAAGAATTTTGAGAGTATGGCCACGCTTTACCAGTTCAGCACATAAATGGCTTCCCACAAATCCGGTTCCTCCTAACACACATATTCTTAATGTCTTCATATTTAGGCCATTTATAGCTTGTTAGTAATTATTTATCTGTAAGCATTTTAGACGAATCAAAAGCCTATTTTATGAGTGTATGGCGTAGACTTTTACAGGTAAAAAATTGACGCTTTCGTCAGAAACTAACTTAAATTAGGCTAAAAAATGGCCTATTCTACAAGTCTGTAGATGACAAACTAGCGCTCTTGTCGGTAAAAATTGCCCATATTGTCCCGTAGGCTTGTAAAAATATAAAGAATGCATAAAAATAGGCACAGTAGTTGTTTCCTACATAGGTTCCCTTAAGTTCGCCACTTCAGGCGTCTGTTTTCAAGTACAAAATTTTAGCTTTTAAAACATTGGAGTATTAGTTAAGTGAGTGAAGAAATTAGTCATATTAGTGATGACAGTTTTGAACAAGAAGTATTACAGTCTGAGCAACCTGTATTGGTTGATTATTGGGCAGAATGGTGTGGCCCTTGTAAAATGATTGCGCCGTTACTTGATGAGATTGCTGGTGAATATAAAGGCAAACTCAAGGTAACTAAGCTTAACATCGATGATAATCCTAATACACCACCTAAATATGGGGTACGTGGCATCCCAACATTAATGATTTTCAAAAATGGTAATGCAGAAGCTACAAAAGTCGGTGCATTATCAAAATCGCAATTAACTGCATTTATTGATCAAAGTATCTAAGCCTTAATTTTTACACAAAGATTCCTATCAATTATCTATATTAATTAACCAAAAATATTAAATGGCGAAAAATCGACACATACTACCCACGCTGAGAAATTCTTAATAAGTAAAGCGCTTTTTCGCTACGTTAACCAAGTTCTGTGCAAGTATGCAAAGCATTACTTTGTGCATGAGCAATTTACAAATTCTTTTTCTTTTTAATAATAACATGTTAGAAACGTCATGAATTTAACGGAATTAAAGATAAAACCAGCTTCTGAATTGATAGATACTGCAGCAGAGATGGGCATTGATAATTTGGCCCGTTCACGCAAACAGGACATTATATTTTCAATTCTTAAAGCACATGCAAAAAATGGCGAGGATATTTTTGGTGATGGCGTATTAGAAATATTGCCAGATGGATTTGGTTTCTTGCGTTCTGCAGATTGTTCTTATCTTGCCGGTCCCGATGATATCTATGTATCACCTAGTCAAATACGAAGGTTTGGATTGCGTACTGGTGATACCGTCTCAGGGAAAATACGTCCGCCCAAAGATAGTGAGCGTTATTTTGCAATGCTTAAGGTTGATCAAATTAATTTTGATAAACCAGAAAATGCAAAACGCAAAGTATTGTTTGAAAACTTAACTCCCTTGCATCCAGATGAACGCTTAAAACTAGAACGTGGTAATGGTAGCACTGAAGATATCACTGCTCGAATTATTGATATCTGCGCACCTATTGGTAAAGGTCAGCGCGGGTTAATTGTTTCTCCCCCCAAAGCTGGTAAGACTTTGATGCTGCAAAATATTGCGCAGAGTATTACGTCTAACCATCCTGAATGTTATTTAATCGTATTGCTTATCGATGAACGACCAGAAGAAGTGACAGAAATGGAGCGTATGGTACAAGGTGAGGTAGTATCGAGTACTTTTGATGAGCCTGCCAGCCGACACGTACAAGTTGCAGAAATGGTTATTGAGAAAGCGAAACGATTGGTGGAGCATAAACGTGATGTGGTGATCTTACTTGATTCCATCACACGCTTAGCACGAGCCTATAACACCGTGGTTCCGGCATCTGGAAAAGTACTAACAGGTGGTGTAGATGCCAATGCGTTACAACGGCCTAAACGTTTTTTTGGTGCAGCACGCAACATCGAAGAAGGTGGCAGTCTTACCATTATTGCAACGGCATTGGTTGAAACTGGTTCCAAGATGGATGAAGTCATTTACGAAGAGTTTAAAGGCACGGGAAACATGGAGATCCATATGGATCGCCGTATTGCAGAAAAACGTGTATTTCCAGCAATAAATATTAATCGTTCCGGTACGCGTCGTGAGGAATTGATTACAGATCAAGAAGAACTGCAAAAGATTTGGGTGCTACGGAAATTCTTACACCCCATGGATGAAATAGAGGCTATGGACTTCATGTTAGGTCGAATGCAGACAACAAAAACAAATGAAGAGTTTTTTGTGGCAATGAAACGCTAGGGTTGTGTTTTACAGCTGCTAGGTTTTAGCTGTGCTAAAACGCCATGTCTTAAGAGAATCATCATCTGCAACGCTCAAGTTTAATAGGATCTTCATTACATACAATTTGATAGTTTTCTTGTGCATCGGCTAATAGTACCGCTTCATTAAGCACCTTGTTTCTTTAATACGCAGATTATCATCCTCATAAATACAAGTTTGTGTGAAATTGTTGCACTGCCAATCAAGCAGTTTAGAAAATTACTACACTTAACTTATCTACAAGATAAGAATTATTTAATATTTCTAAATGCACGATTCATAGTTCTTAATTACCTGAATTTATTGACAAAATACTAAAATGAGATGTGCGAGTATTTTCGCTAGAGTATGTAGCTTCGCTGAATTTATATTTTGAATCTCGTTTAAGAATTATTTGTGATGGCTCGATATCCGATATCTGAACGATAATACATATTTGGCCAAGAAATTTGCTGCACTAATTCATATGCATGTCTTTGTGCATCTCGAATATTGTTTCCTAGTGCAGTCGCACACAATACTCGGCCACCATTAGTCAAAACTTGGCCATCATGCAATTTGGTTCCTGCATGAAATATTTTTTGTGTGTCTTGCTGTTTCTGTAGCAGTCCTTGAATAACTTCACCCTTTTCATAATGCTCAGGATAACCGCCGGCAGCAAGAACTACACCTAGAGCAGAGCGCGAATCCCATTGAATACTGTGCTGATCTAATTGTTTTGCAAGTGCCGCTACACATAATTCAGCTAAGTCCGATTGCATGCGCATAAGGATTGGCTGAGTTTCAGGATCGCCAAAGCGACAATTAAATTCCAATACATATGGGTTAGATTGAGAATCAATCATCAGGCCAGCATAAAGAAATCCAATATATGGGGTGCCTTGTTGTGCAAAACCATTTACGGTTGGATGAATAATTTCATCTAAGATACGTTGATGCATGGATTCATTCACAATCGGTGCAGGGGAGTATGCACCCATACCTCCAGTATTAGGACCCACATCTCCTTCATCACGCGCTTTGTGATCTTGTGAGGTTGCCATTGGTAGCACATGCTCACCATCGACCATACAAATAAAACTGGCTTCCTCACCTTGAATAAATTCTTCGACTACAATGCATTGTCCAGCATGACCAAAGCGTTTGCCACTTAACATTTGTTCAGCACATTCCAGTGCTTGTTGATGTGTCTGTGCAATGACGACGCCTTTTCCTGCCGCTAAGCCGTCTGCCTTAATCACAACGGGAACGGGTTTAGATGAAATATATAGTCTTGCATCTTCGAGATTTGTGAATACAGCATAGTCACCGGTTGGAATGTGGTATCGCTGCATAAACTGCTTGGCAAAGGCTTTGGATCCTTCTAATTGTGCGGTTGTCGCTGTAGGTCCAAAGATTGGTAATTCTTCGCGATTGAATTGATCAACAATACCAGCTACCAGCGGTGCCTCAGGGCCCACAAGGGTTAAATCGATGTCTTGTTGTTTAGCAAAATCGAGTAGTGATGCAATATCTTCTGCATCGATATCAACGTTTGTTGTTTTTGGCTCATGTGCGGTTCCGGCATTACCTGGTGCTACAAATATTTGAGTAACTTTTGTAGATTGGCATAGTTTCCAAGCCAAGGCATGTTCGCGTCCACCTCCACCAACTACCAATACCTTCATTGCGAAGTCAATCCTTCTGAATTAAATTATTATTTATTAAGTAAAATTTGTAAGCACAAACGCTAGTGCAATTGGTAAAGTAATAATAGCCAAAAGATTACCAAGTAGCACAATTGATGCTACTGATTTTGGTTGTTGATTGAATCTTTCTGCAAATAAAAAATTCATTACTGCAGGTGGTAATGAACCGAATAATAATAATGCCCCTGCTTGTATAGACGTAAACTCAAAGAAGTGTATGACACTATAAGCAATGCTAAACCCAACGAGTGGTGTAAGTATGGCAAACACGATGCCAATCTTCCATTCTTGAAAATCAATTTTTGCTAGGCGTACGCCTAATGAAAATAACATCAAAGGTATGGCAATTTGTCCTAGCATGCTAATTGGCAACATTACACTTTCTGTAATAGTTATCGGTGAGGCATTAATTAAGAGCGCAAGTGCAGCGGCCCAGATTACGGCTTGTTTAATAAGTGCAAATATCCCGCGCCCAGAAGCCAATATTAACGTGCCAAGACCAAAGTGTGTGAGACTACCAACTAAAAACAACACCAAGCCAGTTATCAAACCTGATTTTCCAAATGCAAGGCTCATTAAGGGCAAGCCCACATTACCTGCATTATGAAACATCATCGGCGGTGCAATGGTTCTAAATGAGTAGCCAGTAAATTTAGAAATTAACAAAGCGGCTATTCCGGCGATCAACACAACGGCTAATCCGGCAGCAGCTAGTGGAAGATGATGTGATAGTGCAAATGATTTATCACTAAAAACTGAAAATACAAGTGCGGGCACAAATACATCTAAATTAATACGATTCGCTGTATCCATATTGAGCTGCCAAACTCGACCAAGAATTGTACCTAACACCACAATGATGATTATTGGAAACATGATGCTGGAAATTTGAACGAAAAGCTCCATTGGCTTGTTCTAGGTGCTAAAATGTTGTGTTAATTACTTTTAAAAAATACTGAGTTTTTTTTGTGACAAGGCATATTGTTAGTAAGAAATGTAGATTACATCTATGTTAAGTGAGCATTGCGGAATACGCTGCAACAAAGGTGCAATATAAAAGATGCATTTTTAAAAGTATCTTAATGGCGGAAGTGTCGCATGCCGGTGAATACCATAGAGATTTCAAATTCATCTACTGCAGCAATAATTTCGTCATCATTTTTGGATCCGCCAGGTTGAATAATGGCTGTGATACCATTTTCATGCGCTGCATCAATTGCATCGCGAAATGGGAAGAAGGCATCGGAAGCCATTACCGATCCAGCAACCTCTAAGTCTTCATCATGGGCTTTGATCGCAGCAATTTTAGCTGAATAAACACGACTCATTTGTCCTGCACCTATACCAATTGTTTGTTGATCATGTGCATAGACAATGGCATTAGACTTTATAAATTTCACCACTCTCCAAGCAAACAATAAGTCTTCAAGCTCATTTACCGTTGGCGAACGTTTTGAGACAATTTTTATATTTTCTTTTTCAATAACGCCTAAGTCGCGATCTTGTACGAGTAAACCACCAATTATACGTTTGTAATCGAATGATTCTATCGTTCCTTTCCATACCCCACACTCTAATACGCGAATATTTTTTTTAGATGCTAAGGTTTCACGTGCAGCCTCAGAAATTACCGGCGCGATTAGAACTTCAACAAATTGTCGATCAATAATCTTGCTTGCGGTCTTAGCATCCAGTTCTTGATTAAAAGCAATAATGCCTCCGTATGCAGAGGTAGGATCAGTTTGATATGCGCGCTCATAGGCCTGTGAAATATTGTCACCAGTTGCCACACCACAAGGATTGGCATGTTTAACGATGACACATGCGGGAGAAGAAAATTGCCTTACACATTCCAGAGCCGCATCGGTATCAGCGACATTGTTAAATGATAATTGTTTTCCTTGAATAACTTCAGAGGTTGCAACACTAGGTTCGAGGGCGCCTTCTTCGACATAAAAGGCACCGCGTTGATGAGGGTTTTCTCCGTAGCGCAGCACCTGTGATAGCCGGTATTGAAGATTTAGTGTGCGCGGAAAAACCGTCTGTTTTCCAGGTAATTTTTTGCCTAAATAATTTGCAATCATACCGTCATATTGAGCGGTATGCTCAAGTGCCTTCACGGCAAGGTCAAACCGCATGTCATGATCGAGTGATGCATCACCTTTAGTAAGCATGTTAATAATTTTGGGGTAGTCCGTTGGGTCTACAACTACGGCAACATGGGCATAATTTTTTGCTGCGGCACGCAACATAGCAGGGCCACCAATATCGATATTCTCAATTGCATCCTCCAATGAACAATTAGGTTTGGCGACAGTCGCAGCAAACGGATAGAGGTTGATTACAACTAGATCTATAGGCGCAATACCATGCTCTTGCATAACTTGTTTATCGACGTCACGGCGACCAAGGATGCCGCCATGAATTTTTGGATGTAATGTCTTAACACGACCATCCATGATTTCTGGAAATCCTGTGTAGTCGGAGACTTCCGTAACGTTTAGCCCGTCATTACTTAGCAGATCCGCTGTACCGCCAGTAGATAAGAGCTCAATATTTAGTTTGCTTAGCGCACGAGCAAATTCTATTGCGCCTGATTTATCGAAAACGCTAATTAACGCACGACGAACCATCTGCCTAGTGGAGCTGGCCTATGAAATAATCTAAAAGAATTTGGGTGACTAATTCAGCCCATATAATTTAAGCTTTTTACGGAGTGTGCCGCGATTGAGGCCTAAATACTTAGCTGCTTTTGTTTGGTTGCCGTTGCAGTACTGCATAACAGATTCTAGAAGCGGACGTTCAACTTCTTCTATGAACATTTTATAAAGGTCTTCAGGTTCATGACCACTTAATTGGTTTAAATACAGGCGTAAAGAATTTGTAACCGTGTCACGTAAAGGTTGCTTGCGGCGTTCGCTATGTAAGTTGGTTACTTGAGCGGTAGAAAACGATGCAATCATGCGACTAACTCCAGGTTGTAGGCTAGCGGATATTTAAAGAATTCTGTAAACAGTTTTTGTTGTTGCAATGTACTATCTGTTTGCAACAATGCATCTTTAAATATCGCATAGCTTGTAAATTTTTTTAGATATCAAGCGATATGTTTTCGAGCAGCACTTACACCCACTTTGCTTCCATAATGTTAATACAAGTCATCAAGATGGGCTTGCATTACGCTTTTGATTTCTTCCGATGAGGGTATGGGCAACTTCTTGTTATATTTTAATGTAGTAATTCACTTGGTTAAAGATCCAAGGATTACCTTGCGCTGCTCTCCCTATCATAATCGCATTTGCTTCAATAAAAGCCAAGACTTTTTTTGCAATAATTGGAATACCTACCACATATTTTACATTTTTTATTGTTTTGTAATCTACTTCACCTCAGCACAAGCATTGACGTGTGCGCCAATGTATGGCATGTACTTTTATTCCTATAGATTCAGCAAGTAGTGCAATGTTTTTAGCATTGTGTTTTTGTGGAGAAATTCTGGTTCGTATTTTTTAATGTAATAGGTGTATCAACTTTGTTATCCATTGCTTCTAAATTTTAGCGAATGTTATTTCATTTTCTAGTACGGCGAAGGCAGCCATTTTTTTTACAAACTTTTTTGCAGGGCACCCATAATGATGTCAATGATTTGCGCGCCTTTGCTCACACAAAATTGAGCTGCAGTAGCCATCATTCTTAGATTCACCCAACGATTTGTACAATGCGAGACTTCGGGTCAGTAGACTTTATTACTCGTGTCGAAATTTTTATAGTTTGCTAAAGCGAAATATCAGAGGTGAGTATTGTGGCGACAGTAACGCCGGTACCATGTTGCATGCAGATTTTACGAAATATCGAGTCGGTAATTCCTGCCATTGTGGCAAGCAGGACTTTGGGATCTAAGGAATAAGGCCTATTTTCAAAGACTTAGGTGAATCAGATGCTCTTATAGAACTCGATTTCATAGACTATCACTGTACTTCCTGGATCAAAGACTTCAAGGCGCGCGCCTACGGGCTGGTTGGGCTGCATCAATGTAGTTGCAAGGGTTTTATTGACAAGATAATCCTTAGGTGAAAAACGCCGAATTGCGACAATTTCTCCTTGTGTGTTCAGTAGAGCGATTTGTAAAAGTGGAAATGGTTGGGAGATTTCACTTTCATTAACAAACGATAAAGTGATCATCAATGCATTTTCTACATTTGGATGTGTATAGATATTTCGATTTAAAATTCTAATTGCTGAAAGATCTTGCTCCACATCGGATTTGCAGCCTACAACTGCACAAAAATTATTTACCCAAGGCCGTGGCAACACATCTACATCTTGCCAATAAGTGATTTGACCGAGGAAAAATATCGCGAGCGCAATAGCCCCTATCGTCCATAAAGCGATCTGTATTGGATTGCTAGGATTAGATAGTATGCCACTGCCAAAGTCGTCTCTGATTACTGTAGGAATCTTATCTGCATTGATTAAGGCCTCATCATTATCTTGTTGATCGTAGTAATCTTGAGTGGTATCAGTAGTTGAGAAGTTTTCTATATTTGGTTCTTGTTGCTTCTCTAAAGAAATCGGCGGAGGTGTAGTTGACTGTCCATAGTCTTCATGTAAGTGGTCTTTACCATTAAATACTGAATCACATAGACCGCAACGAACTAATCCATCAGCGATTTCTAGCTGTTCCGTAGTAATGCGAAATATGGCATGACATTCAGGACATTTGGTATACATTCGGAATTTGATTCGCAGAATTTAATTTTAATGACGAGTTGCTGCAACTAATAACCATTCATTTTTCGAGTATATTTGATCGATATTGAAATGTAGCTGATACGCTTGGACGAGCTCTTCAATTTGATGCTGAAGTATACCGGATAATATTATTTTTCCAGAATGCGTGACTGCATCGGCGAAGTGTTGTTCAAGTTTAACTAAGGGCTGCAATAATACATTTGCTATTAACACTTCACATGTCACATTACTTAAATCATTTGAAATTAAAATCTTGAACTGATTATTAGGCAGTAGGTGGTTGCGTTCTGCGTTAGTGCGTGTGGTCTGAATTGATTGAGTATCATGGTCAATGGCGAAAACTGTTTTGGCGCCTAAATAATATGCAGCGATGGCAAGAATGCCGGAACCACAGCCAAAATCAATGATCACTTTATGCATAGGAGGATTATTCGCTAACCACTCAAGGCATAGAGCGGTAGTTGGATGGGTACCCGTTCCGAAGGCTAATCCGGGATCTATTTGAATATTTATTGCAAATGGATCGGGAGGGGTGCGCCAGCTTGGACAAACCCATAATCGCTCGCCAAATCGCATAGGCTGTAATCCTTGCATCCAGGTATTTTGCCAGTCTTGTTCGCCAATGATTCGGGTCGAAATCTTTATGGGGCGAGCCAGAATATCTTCAAGTGTATTTTGAAAGTGATCTAATTCTATCTTCTCTTGGAAAAGTGCTGTAAGTGTAATTTGTTTCCATAAAGGAGTATCGTCAACCTCCTGAACAAATAGTGGGTCATCTACAGCGTTTTGTAAGCTGATGGAGATTGCACCCAATTCCTCAAGAATTGCTTCAACAGCAATATGTTGTCCTGGGATAATACGAAGACTGATTTCAAACACGAGAGCGAAGTATTCGTGTTGAAAAGTTATTCTTTAAGCTTGTTTTCGAGATAGTGAATGTTGTGGTTAGCATTAACAAACACTTGATCACGCATCAACTCTTGTAATAATGGAATATTTGTGGTGATCCCATCAATAACGATTTCGTGCAATGCGCCAATCATACGTGTAATGGCGCCATCACGACTATGCCCTAAGGCTAATAGTTTTCCTATCATTGAGTCATAGTAAGGAGGTACCACGTAGCCATCGTATAAATGAGTATCGACACGAATACCTGGTCCACCTGGACAGTGAAAATGAGTGATCTTACCTGGGCAAGGAATAAACTTATATGGATCTTCAGCATTAATTCGACATTCAATTGCATGCCCACGAATTTTGATGTCGTCCTGCGTAAAAGAAAGTTTTTCACCTGATGCAATTAATAATTGTTGTTTAACGACATCGATACCAGTAATCATCTCTGTTACTGGATGTTCCACTTGCACACGCGTATTCATTTCAATGAAATAAAACTCACCGTTTTCAAATAAAAATTCAAAGGTGCCAGCACCACGGTAACCAAGTTGGCGGCATGCCTCAGTAACACGTTTACCAATTGCATTACGTTGTTCTTTTGTAATACCAAATGCGGGGGCTTCCTCTATGACCTTTTGATTGCGGCGTTGCATGGAGCAATCACGTTCGCATAAATGAATAGCGTTACCATGGGTGTCGGCAAGAACTTGAAATTCAACATGACGAGGGCCTTGCAGAAATTTTTCCATATAGACTCGATCATCATGAAACGCAGTTCTGGCTTCAGTGCTAGTGAGCGAAATAGCCTCAATTAGATTATTTTCTTCAAATACCACGCGCATGCCGCGACCACCACCACCACCTGCAGCTTTTATAATAACTGGATAGCCAATGTCTCGTGCCATACGCATGCTTTTATCTGTGTCTTCGTCAATGGGCTCTGTACTACCAGGCACACAGGGAACGCCCGCGGCCTCCATGGCACGCTTAGCAGAAATTTTGTCTCCCATCATGCGAATGGTTTCGGAGGTTGGCCCTATAAATACGAAGCCACTTGATTCAACAACCTCAGCAAACTCAGGGTTCTCAGATAAAAATCCATAGCCTGGATGAATCGCTGACGCATCAGTTACTTCTGCAGCACTGATAATGGCAGGAATATTTAAATAACTTTCTGCTGCAGACGCAGGGCCCACACAAACGGTTTCATCCGCCATACCGATATGCATTAAATCGCGATCGGCTTCCGAATAAATTGCGACTGTTTTAATTCCCATATCTCGGCATGCACGTAAGATGCGTAGTGCGATTTCGCCACGATTGGCAATAACAACTTTATCTAACACAATAATAAATTTAAGTGAGAAAGCTAGCCGATTATAAACAGCGCTTGCCCATACTCAACAGGCTGGCCATTTTCAACTAACACAGTTTTTATTATGCCGCCTTTATCTGCTTCAATTTGATTTAACATTTTCATAGCTTCAATAATGCATAGGGTATCACCCACTTGAACGGACTGCCCTACTTCAACAAAAGGCTTTTGTCCCGGAGCAGGTGCTTCATAATATGTTCCCACCATCGGCGAATTTACTGTGTGGCCACTCGGGACATCAGCTTGTTCCTCAACTGCTGGCACTGTTTCAGTGGAGGGATGCTGGGGTGCAATTGGTGTAGCAGGAATTTGCGGTACAACGATCTGATTTGCAGCAGCCATAGATGCACCACGGCTAATGCGCACGGATTCTTCGCCTTCTTTGATTTCAATTTCTGCAATGCCTGATTCTTCGATTAACTCGATCAGTTTTTTTACTTTACGAATGTCCATGTTTAGCTCTCAGTTAGTTTGTAATCTGCGGCTTCAACAGCAAGCTCATACCCTTTTGCACCCATGCCAGAAATTACGCCAAGTGCAATATCAGATAAAAAGGAATGTTGTCGAAATTTCTCACGTGCGAACACATTGGATAAATGCAGTTCGATAAATGGAATGTCTACACCAAGCAACGCATCTCGCAACGATATGCTGGTATGCGTAAATGCGCCGGGATTAAAAATAATCATACCAATATCGTCTTGTTTAGCTTGATGAATACGATTGACTAATTCATGCTCAGCATTGCTTTGAAAATCCTCAAGCTCATGTCCCAGTTGGTTCGCTTTTTGACGGGCCCGTTGGACGATATCTGCAAGAGAATCATGGCCATACACATCGGGCTCGCGCTGCCCTAATAAATTCAGATTTGGACCATTCAATAGTAGGAGTTTGGCCATTACTAATAGTATCTTGCTGCTAAATGCTTTGATCTTGCAGGTAATATAACCAATCGCAGTGTACATGATTTTTGTAGGGTTACCAGTATACTCCGCATAATTTTGTATTTTCTTAAGAATTTTCACGAATTTATTCACAAGATAATCGCTAAACCGTGAAAATTGAGCTAAATGGCAAACTTTTTTAAAGAAAATTCATTAATAAGCCATGCCAAAATCGCTGAACCATCCAATATTGTGACACTCAAAAAAGAAGACAAATAATGTAGTGACAGTAATGCGTAATAGACAGAAAAATTTCGGTCTAATTTTATTCACAATCTACATGATGGTATTTGCGAGTTGGGCATGGTCACAAAATACAGAATCCCAAGATCAAACTTTTTATAAGCTAGAGACTGCAATTTTTGCGGGGGGTTGCTTTTGGTGTATGGAACCTCCGTTCGATAAGCTCGAAGGGGTTGTGTCAACGGTGTCAGGTTATACCGGTGGGCATGTAGAGGACCCAAGTTATAAACAAGTCTCTGCAGGCGGCACTGGCCACTTTGAGGCAGTAGAAGTGACTTATGATCCAGCTAAGATTGATTATGCCACTTTGCTTAATGTTTTTTGGCATAACATAGATCCAATTACAGATGATGGACAATTTTGTGATAAAGGCGATAGCTATCGCACCGCAATTTTTTATCGCAACGCAGAGCAACGAAAATTAGCCGAACATTCTAAAATGGCGTTGAATGTATCTGGTATTTTTAAACAACCTGTAGTAACAGAGTTATTGCCGACACAAACTTTTTATCCGGCTGAAGATTATCACCAGAATTATTATCAAGTGAATCCTTTGCGTTATAACTATTACCGCTTTGCCTGCGGTCGAGACAATCGACTAAAAGAATTGTGGAAAGATTCAGCTGGTAAAAGTGGGTCACTTATACCAAAAACGGTTAACGAATAATTGCTATTAGTCGAAGGCAGTTATTCAGTAAAGCGAAATGACGCGGTCGTTTACGAAAGTGTAACGTGGCTGTTTGTACCAGCCATAAATAAATGACTTTTGTGGTTCTTTGTGCACTTTCGTGTCGTAAATTTTAAGTTCGCCAGTCACGGGTTTCATCCAGAAGTCAAGATCGTATAACTTTTTGGGTTCACCAACGACATGGAAGTCGGTACAGGCGAAATAGGTGTTGCCGTTGATCTGTCGCACTGGATCATGGATTTTGACGAACTTCAGTGAGAGCATTTCGCCGGTCTCATCATCAAGCAAGTGGAAAACACCATTTGCATCCACTTGCTCAGAGATGTGCTCCATCATTGCAGTCTTGATATCTTCTACATAAAACTTTTGCGGCGCTTGTTTTGTTTGCGCCGGGGCAGATTCAGTCTCGACCACTGAATCACTGGCTGCGGTCACCCCGAGTGCGGCCATGAGCCCAACCATTGGTACAATAAGAACTTTCATTTAGATGTTCTCACATATGATCGCGTACGGAGTCAGTTGTCTGATTCCTACTTCTCTTCAGCAGGCTCACCAGCATGCTCTTTCTTCTCAGCAGGCTCACCAGCATGCTCTTTCTTCTCAGCAGCTTCACCTGCGTGTTCTTTCTTTTTATCAGTTTCACCAGCATGCTCTTTCGACTCAGCAGCTTCACCTGCGTGTTCTTCATCACCAGCACATGCAAACAGCAAAGGTAGAGTTAATAATAGAATTGCAAGAATTTTCATAATAATGCTCCTGGTTGATTTTTATCTCTATGATAAATATTAATAATACAGTATTCTATGTGCTGCTAACTACCTTTTCTGGTTTCGCGCGCAGAGCTGATCGTGTTCACAGAGTTGAGATCCAAATTACGAGGCCGAAACGGCTCTACCAGCCACGCAAGTGGAGAGAATATTAGGTGTCGTGCTTCGGGTAGCCCCAACGCATTGCTTGCCTCTGTTGTGGCACCGCCATTCTTTGGTTGAGAATAAGTGTGAAACAACCGATCCCAGATACTTAAAACAGTAGAGAAATTAGCATCGCCATAACGTCGGTCGACGGCGTGATGAGAGGCATGGAAGCGCGGGGTGACGATGATCCATGATAACCAACGCTCAACGTGATCAGGAAAATCGATATTGCTGTGATGAAATTGTGCACACAGGCTGATGAGTCCCTCAAAAAGGAACCAAGCGACCACTGTCGGACCCCAAATCACAATCCATATCGCCTTGACCAAAGCGGAGACTAATAATTCACTGGGATGAAAGCGCAGTGCTGTCGTTACGTCCATTGCAGTGTCGGCATGATGTGCCTTATGAAAGCGCCACAGCAGGCGAACGCGATGATTGGCGCGATGCCAGACGTAGTCGAAGAAGTCGAGTATAACGACAGATAAAATGATTTCGGTCCAGCCGACGAAGCCAAACCAGCGCGACATGCCCCAGCCTTCCTCCTCTATATAGACCACCCAGAGCAAGAAAGGTACATATACAAAGACGCGAATGATCACGGTGTTAAGTGCCGCAACGCCACCATGGAAGACGATGCGCCGCCAGCGAGAATGTTGCCACGGGCGAGACGGAAATAAAGTCTCTACACCAAGAAATAGTAACAACCCCGCTACAAAGACGATGAGCTTACCGGTATCTAGATTCAGTTCCATATTATGACTATAGGGCAAAAAAGTCCTAGTTGGGAGTTTTTGAGACTAGATTAGTCAAATAGTAAGGAAAGGTGTGAACAACACTTTAAAACTGAAATACCGCTTTTGGCTGAAAGCGGCAATTAGTTAATCTCAATATGTATATGTGATCTAATTATTGAGCGCAATCGTTCCAGATTGTTTGAAGTCTTCTACGTGCGATGTAAATTTAGGTGCATTCATAAACCCCACTACACGGTAATTACGTAATTCGTTGCCTGTGTTGTCATAGAACAAGATTGCAGGTGGGCCAAACAAGCCAAGTTCTTTTAATAGTGCTTTATCTTGTTCATCATTATCCGTTACGTTTGCTTGTAGCATGACAAAATTATCTAAAGACTTTTGCACTTCTGCATCACTAAACGTAAATGACTCCATTTCTTTGCATGAAATACACCAATCCGCATAAAAATCGAGCATCACGGGCCTATCATTTTCAACCGCTTCTAGGATCGCAGTATTTAATCCTTCAACTCCTTTAACTTGCTGAAATGGTAGTGCATGCGCACTATTTGAATTAGTGCCAGAAGAATTTGCTGCAATTTGTGGCGCAGTAATACCTTGTAACGGTTGTAATAAGCTATGTCCGCCACTGGCAGCACCAATGACTAGAATTGCGCCATATACCAATGAAATGAGACCCACGCCTTTCCATAACTTAAACCAACCGGATGCATCTTCCTTAAGCGTCTCCAGAGCGCCCAGGTAGATTGCAGAGACAATTAATAATGCACCTGCAAGCAATAAGATAATCGGTGCAGGCAAGATGCGTTCTAGCAACCAGATCGCAAGAGCAAGTAGCAATACACCAAATACAGCTTTGACGGCATCCATCCAGGTACCAGCTTTTGGTAGTATTTTTCCTGCAGAGGTGCCAATTGCAAGTAACGGTGCACCCATGCCCATGCTCAATGCAAACAAGGCGATACCACCAATTACGGCATCACCGGTATTGGCAATATAGATTAATGCGCCAATCAAAGGTGCGGTTACACACGGGCCTACAATCAGCGCAGATAGAAAGCCCATGATACCCGCGCCGAAATAGGAGCCTTGTTGTTGGTTTGAACTAATCATATTCAATTTTGATTGCACCGCATTGGGCATTTGTAATTCATAAAAACCAAACATGGCCAGTGACAGCAGCACAAATATTCCTGCAAACACACTTAAGACCCATGGATTTTGAAACCAAATCTGAATGTTTTCCCCCGATAAACCGACCAAGACGCCAGCCAATGTATAGGTAATCGCCATTGCCAATACATATACCAGCGACAATGTAAAAGCTTTGTAAGTAGAAATGTCTTTACCTTGTCCCACAATGATACTGGAGAGAATTGGAATCATAGGAAACACACAAGGTGTAAACGCTAATAACAAACCTAAACCAAAAAAGCTTATTACTGTGAACCAAAGTTTCCCTGAAGCAAGAGTACTGGCGATACGATCTTGTTCGGATTGAAAATTAGCATTGCCATCTGTAGAGCTGCTAGAGGTATTATTTGTGCCTGTAGAAAGTGCACCTGCACCACCAGAGTTATTTAATGCAACACTAATATTCTTTGTAATAGGCGGATAACAAAGGCCGGCTTTGGCGCAGCCTTGATATTTAACAACTAAATCGACAACATCTGTTTTGTCACCAATACTTTGTATTGCAATGTTTGATTGAAAGTCATGATCGATACTTACTATCTTGCCAAAATATTCATCAATCTTTTCTTTTCCTTCAGGTAACTCCATAGTACCCAGAATAATTTGTGCATCGTCTTTTGGCGTAACACTAATTTTATCTTTGTAAAGATAATATCCATCTGCGATGGACCAATACGTAGCAATGTTATTGTTAGAACCTTGTTCAGCAATAACTTGAAATGCTATGTCAGGATCTAAAAATTCATCATCGCTGGCATTGCCAATACCGGCGAGTTGGTCAAGCTGATTAATTAATTTAGATTTCTCAGCATTTGTATCTGCCCAGCTAATAGAGTTGGCTAGTGCAAAAATGAATATAAGTAAGATATTTAACAACTTCATGCGTTTATGCTCTTTGTCACCCAATTCAAATAATCATCTAGGCCTTTAGTAATAGGAGTCGCAATAATCTCTGGAAGTTCGTAAGGATGTTGGCTTTGTATATAAGATTCAAGTTTCGAATAGCTATTCTCAGTTGTTTTTATTAGTGCAATATGCTCGGTATCCATGCATTCCTTGCCTTGCCACATATATATAGATTGCGTCTGAGGCAAGATACTTACACATGCTGCGAGATTTTCCTGCACTATTTGCCTGGCGAGCCGCTGAGCGGTGTCGATATCTGGAAAAGTGGTTAGCACTAATAGATGGTTGGTCATGCGCTTAAGAGCCCAATACATAGCGCAGTAAATGGGGCATCCAAGTGACTATTGCTTGATTGGGTATTGAACTTCCAGCGGTACATCCTCATATTGATAGTATATAAGGAGACAACCCATGACACCTGTTCGAATGCGAATTTTCCCGATACTGGTTACAATTTTCTTAATTGTCCCCATTGTTGAAATCTACCTATTGATACAGGTTGGTGGCCTGATAGGCGTGATGCCCACTATAGGCCTGGTCGTGTTGACGGCCGTGATTGGGGCTGCATTACTGCGTGCACAAGGCTTACAAACCTATCTACGTTTCAATCAAGCATTGAGCGAAGGGCGCTTACCCGCCACTGAGATTTTAGAAGGTGTGGCGTTGTTAATTGGTGGTGCATTGCTACTCACACCCGGTTTTTTTACTGATTTTATAGGCTTTATTTGCCTGATTCCCTTGTCAAGAAGGATGCTCATTGCCAGGCTCACGGCACGCTTTACCCCAATGTCGAACTTCAATTTGCATGGGAGCGGGAAAGAGCACCAATTTAACAATGTGTATGAGGGCAAAGTGACGCATCGATATGAGGATAAATAATTCAATTCAAGTGTAGAAAACACTTGACTTAGAAGGCCACGTTCGTATTATTGGCACTCATTAAGTGAGAGTGCTAACAAAAAACACTCGCAAAATTTACTATTAAAAATTATTAACTTAACTCTATTTAGGAGGCGATCCAGATGAAGATACGTCCGTTACATGACCGGGTAGTCGTCAAGCGTATGGAAGAGGAACGTACTAGCCCTGGCGGCATTGTGATTCCCGATTCAGCCACAGAAAAACCCATAAAAGGCGAAGTGATTGCTGTTGGAAACGGCAAAATAACAGATAGTGGCGATATTCGTGCGCTGGATTTAAAGGCTGGAGACAAAGTGCTATTTGGTAAATATTCAGGCACTGAAGTGAAAGTAGACGGAGATGAACTGCTCGTGATGCGTGAAGACGACATCATGGCAGTAATCGAAGGCTAGTCTCTTATATAAAATATTAACGCATTTGAGAAGGAAAAATCATGAGTGCAAAAGAAGTACGTTTTGACGAAGACGCCAGACAACGCATGGCAAAAGGTGTCAACGTTCTGGCCAACGCAGTAAAAGCAACTTTAGGCCCAAAGGGACGTAATGTTGTTTTAGATAAATCTTTTGGTGCACCAACTGTTACCAAAGACGGTGTATCTGTTGCGAAAGAAATTGAACTAGAAGACAAGTTTGAAAACATGGGTGCGCAAATGGTGAAAGAAGTTGCCTCGCAAACTTCTGACGTCGCAGGCGACGGTACCACTACAGCTACTGTGCTAGCACAAGCCATAGTACGCGAAGGCATGAAAGCCGTAGCTGCAGGCATGAACCCAATGGATCTCAAACGCGGTCTTGATAAAGCAGTAATTAAAGCTGTGGAAAGTTTGCAATCAACATCTAAGCCTTGCTCAGATAGCAAGTCGATTGCTCAAGTCGGTAGTATTTCAGCAAATACTGATACGTCAATTGGTGACATCATTGCCGAAGCTATGGATAAAGTAGGCAAAGAAGGTGTGATTACGGTTGAAGAAGGTAATGCACTAGAAAACGAATTGGATGTTGTGGAAGGAATGCAGTTCGATCGTGGTTATTTGTCGCCTTACTTTATTAATAATCAAGACAATATGACTGCTGAGTTAGAAGATCCATATATCCTTTTGCATGATAAAAAGATCTCAAACATTCGTGAATTACTTCCATTGCTAGAAGGTGTGGCGAAAGCAGGCAAACCTTTAATGATCATCGCAGAAGATGTCGAAGGTGAAGCACTAGCAACACTAGTGGTAAACACCATACGTGGTATTGTAAAAGTTTGTGCTGCCAAGGCTCCAGGCTTTGGTGATAGACGCAAAGCAATGTTACAGGACATCGCTGTGTTGACTGGGGGTACGGTAATATCTGAAGAAGTTGGATTATCACTTGAAAAAGCAAGTCTTGATGATTTAGGTGGTGCAAAACGCATTAGTGTTTCTAAAGAAAATTCCACCATCATTGATGGCGCTGGCCAACCCAGTGACATCAAAGCACGCGTTGATCAAATTAAAGCTCAAATTGAAGAAGCTACTTCAGATTATGATAAAGAAAAATTGCAAGAGCGCATGGCGAAACTCGCAGGTGGTGTTGCAGTAATTAAAGTAGGTGCTGCTACAGAAGTTGAGATGAAAGAAAAGAAGGCACGCGTTGAAGATGCCTTACATGCTACTCGTGCAGCGGTTGAAGAAGGTGTCGTACCAGGTGGTGGTGTTGCATTGCTACGGGCTCGTAAAGCACTTGAAGACATCAAGGGCGATAATCACGATCAAGACATGGGTATTAAAATTGCGCGAACTGCGATGGAAGAGCCTTTACGCCAAATTGTTACGAACTCCGGAGATGAGGCCTCTGTAATTCTTGCAAAGGTTGATGATGGTGAAGGTAACTACGGCTACAATGCTGCTACTGGTGAATTCGGTGACATGATCCAAATGGGTATTCTAGATCCTACTAAAGTAGCTCGTACCGCATTACAAAATGCGGCATCCATTGCTGGCTTGATGATTACTACACAGGCAATGGTAGCCGAAAAGCCAAAAGAGGAAGAGCATGCACATGGTGCACCTGATATGGGCGGCATGGGCGGCATGGGCGGTATGGGCGGCATGATGTAATATCGCTGCAGCCTAGTACTTTCTGCTTATTAAATCTTCAAAGGGGCCTCGCATTGCGAGGCCTTTTTTTGTTTTTAGATAGATTATTGAAATCGTTTTAAAGTCTTTCTAGGAAGTGCTACGCTCACTCGCTAGCTAAAATCCAATCTGCGTTAGTTTAATTATGCGTGTTGATCCATCGAGTCATCTTATTGTTGGTGTGCGTTATGTACCATCACCTAATGCAGATGACAGACCAGATGCTTGTTTTCCTTCTCTCATCGTTATACATAATATAAGCCTACCGCCAAATGAGTTTGGTGGTCCCTACATAGAACAATTATTTACCAATCAACTTGATCCAAACGCACATCCTTATTTTGAATCCATAGTCGAGCAACAAGTATCTGCACATGTTTTAATTCGTCGAGATGGGAGTATTGTGCAATTTGTTCCCTTTAATCGTCGCGCATGGCATGCAGGTCTTTCTGAATATCAAGGACGAAGTAACTGCAATGATTTTGCAATAGGCATAGAGTTAGAAGGCGCTGACGAAGCACCCTACGAGGACGTTCAGTATTCTGTGTTAGCTACATTGATCGATATGCTACGTATCGTCTATCCATCTTTATGTAAGGACAAAATTGTTGGGCATTCTGAAATTTCACCAGATCGTAAAACAGACCCAGGCCTCGCATTTGATTGGAAACGTCTCAATAATGAATTGGCGTGATTTGTTATATTAAAATTATAATTGTTGCCAATTGTTATTCACATAACCTTGGATAGGTTTAAAGTTAGTCTTATAGCTCATTTTATCGCATGCCTTAATCCAATATCCGAGATAAAGATACGGTAACTTCCTTATAGCAGCTTCTTCAATTAATTTAAGAATTGCTAAGGTACCAAGGCCACGCTTACTAAAATTTATATCATAGAAACTATACACAGCAGATAAACCTTGTGGTAGTACGTCAAACACACCGACACAAATTAATTTCTTATTTAGGCGAAACTCTAAAAATTTTGTATTGGACCAGGTGCCAAGTATAAATTCTCGATAATCATCAATCGTGGACTGGTCCATTGGGCTGTCAGTGTGACGAGCATGTAAATATTTTTTATATAAATCGTAATGCTCTTTATAAAAATCTTTTGGTAGTACTTGCGCGGTTACGTCTTGGTTTAATCGCAGCGTGCGTTGTTGAGAGCGATTGGGCTTAAATTTATTTACACATACACGAGTTGGCACACAGGCACTACAATGAGGGCACTGTGGGCGGTATAAATGATTACCATTACGACGAAACCCATAATCGATCAGCCAACTATAAGTACGAGTTGTTATTTGAATATTAGGGTCCGCAAAAATATTCACGCTGTACCGATTTGGCAAATAACCGCATCTGTGTGCGGGTGTTTTATAAAAATCCATTTAATTTTTTACCAGTAAGCATGTTTCATCTAAATAACATCTATCAATAAAGCATGTACAATATGAAAAGTAACAAACATATTCGTAAATACAACTACTATGTTCAACTTATAATAAAAAAATTTCAATGCCACTAAGCTAATGTACAAGCAGCTACATAAAAATTTATCGGATATCATCCAAGATAAACAACAGCATTTGTTATCTGGGGGCCATATTGGGTTGGAGAAAGAGTCGCTACGAGTCGGATCTGATGGAGTAATTTCTCAGAAACTGCATCCAACTAAATTAGGTTCCGCTCTTACAAACCCATATATCACTACCGACTATTCTGAGGCTTTATTAGAATTTATTACACCGCCCAAGCAAGGTGTACCTGCTGCACATGAATTTTTGCGAAAAATTCACCAATTTGTCTATCTACAACTTGATGATGAATTACTGTGGAATGCTAGCATGCCGTGTGTTGTAGCAGGCGAAGACAGTATTCCAATTGCTCAATATGGAAATTCAAATTTAGGCATGATGAAGACAGTTTATCGTCGTGGTTTAGGGCATCGCTATGGCAAGATGATGCAAGTAATAGCAGGGGTGCATTTCAATTATTCTTTGCAAGAATCCTTCTGGCCATTTTACCGTGATTTACTTAATTCAGAAGAATCACTGCAGAAATTTATTTCGGCTCAATACTTTGCATTAATCCGTAATTTGCAACGCTATGGATGGTTAATTTATTATCTTTTTGGAAACTCGCCGGCTATTTGTAAATCATTTTTAAAAGGTCAGCCTAATAAATTAGAAAAGTTTGATGAAAAAACTTATTTTTTACCCTATGCAACAACATTGCGTATGGGAGATATCGGATACAACAATAAAAAAGAAAATGAAACTGGAGTAAAAGCATGTTATGACAGTGTAGATTCTTATGTTAGATTCTTAATACATGCAATTGAAACACCATGTCGTGAATATGAAAAGATTGGCATAAAGGTTTCTGGCGAGTATCGTCAACTTAATGCCAACATCCTGCAAATTGAAAATGAATACTATAGTACGGTTCGAGCGAAGCAACCTTCTAATGCTAATGAAAAACCCACTTATGCACTTAGTCAACGAGGTGTGCAATATATTGAGCTGCGATCTTTGGATTTAAATATGTATGAACCGTTAGGCATTAGTACCACACAGCTTTATTTTTTAGAAGCCTTTATGATTTTTTGTCTTTTGCAGCAAAGCCCACTTATTGATGCTGCAGAGCAGCAGGCTATTGATAACAATGAGATTAAAACCGCACACCATGGTCGCGATCCAGCGCTTAAATTAATAAGAGAAAAGCAAGAGATCCATTTACAACAATGGGGCCGAGAAATTCTGGAGCAGATGCAGGCCATATGTGTAGTGCTGGATGAAGAAAATGACAATGAGTTTTATAGTGCAGCGCTACAGGAACATATCGCTGCAATTGAAGATGCTTCATTGACGCCTTCTGCAAGGATGCTGGATGAAATGCGTTCCCGTAAAGAGGGATACTTTGAAATGGCTAGTCGGTTGTCTAAAATGCATCAGAACCAACTGCGCAACAGTGCGTTATGTGAAAAAGACGTAAATTTCTTTAAAAATGCTGTTCGACAATCAGTTGAAAAACAACGACAGATTGAGGCCTCAGACACAATTTCGTTTGATCAATTCCTGGATGATTACTTCTCTCAGACGCTTTCTAAACAGGCGGCAATGGCATGAGTAAAGTCGGAAGATTAATTTGTAGGATAGTGCTGATCAGTTTTGTTGTTCTAAATGGGGCCGCATTCGCAGAAGTTTTTAAATGGGTCGATGAAAATGGCAAAGTCCATTACAGCGACCGTAAAATCGATGCATCTGCAGTTGAGTTAAACGTTTCAACGGGTGCTGCTAGTCTTGGGCAATCAAGTCAAGATGTAGAACAACGGTTGATGCAACAAAAGAAATATCTAAATTACTTACAGTCTGAACGCCTGGAACGAAAAGAAAAACGTGTGGAATTAGAGCAACAAAAAGCTAAACAAAAAAAATATTGTGCTTCTCTACAAGACCGGCTAAAAAGTTATATAGAAGAAAATGTACGCTGGTATGAACTAAACAAGGAGTCAGGAGAACGAACTTTTATCTCTGATGCTGAATTAGAGAAAAGAAAGCAAGAACTACAAGCAGAGATTAATTCCAGCTGCAGTTAATAACTACAGCTCATCATTTATAGTAGCTATAAACAATATTCTTACCTTAGTTGGTTTGGGGGATAAGGTGCAAAACCAAGCTCATAGTCATCTTGTGGCCAGAATCGATTTTTACGCAGTCCACAGTCAATAATTTGCTTTTGGCATAATACTTCACGCCATTCATATTTATAAAAATATTTAGTCTGTGCTATACGCTGAGGGTTGAAATGCACACGATAGGCCGGTGAGCTTGTATGCTTACCAAATCCAGTGCCGGCTTCACTTTCTGCTTGATCTGCTGTCGAAGAATCATTTTCAAATGAACGACCAGGTGCGGCTGGAGCTCTAGATTTTGCTCTTTCTTTTTGTTTAAAAACCCTGAGTTTAGGTTTATTTTCCTGAAATATGGCAACCGCGATTACACCCATTGCGGTGTCATCGCCAAATGCATGCGCATATGACTCATCCATGTCAGTAAAATAAAAGCGGTGTATATCATTACTGCTGGTGCGCCATCCAGAATAGGTTTGCGTTTGATAGGAGTCTAAAATGTACATATTCTCATGATGTTTTAAGTGAGATTTCTTACCCGAAATAATATTTCGACCATCTACCGCGATCACAAGCCCAAGTCGTTGGTTGGAGTGATTACGAATACGCAGTGCATAATTTTCATCTTTCAGGGCTTCAAGATAGGCACGATATTCGTTTTTAAGGTAACGTTGAGTAACAGGATATATCGCAAATGAATCACCATTATCCTTAACAACGTCAATTTCTATCGATTGGTAATTTCCAGCAAATTTACTCAACGCCATGGATGGAGCTGCTACACTAGTCGCCAACGTTACCCATAACAGTCCTAGTTTAAGAAATTGTGTATTCATCATAGATTTTCCTTTTTGGATTACATGAGTGGTGCTCATCTTGTAAACGTATAAATCATTGGTTCGGGTTAATCTATAAAGGAACAATCGTGCAAGCCTCGAAAAATACTCCAGTTATTAAGGACTTAATGCTTATTGGGGGTGGGCATAGCCATGTCGCGGTACTGAAAAAATTTGGTATGAAACCCATATCCGGGCTGCAAATTACCCTGATTACTCGCGATGTGCATACTCCCTATTCGGGGATGTTACCGGGCTATATCGCCGGCCATTACACCTATGACGAGAGTCATATCGACTTACAACCACTGGCACAATTTGCCAATGCACGTCTAATTCATGCACCTGCTACATTAATTGATCTAGAAAATAAACAAGTGATTTGTGGTAATCGGCCACCTATTCGTTATGACGTGCTTTCAATTAATTCCGGTTCTACGCCTTCTTACATTGAAGTGCCAGGTTCCAAAGAACATGCATTAGCAGTAAAGCCCATTAATCAGTTTTTACAAGGATGGGATGCTGTAATGCAAGACGCAATGGAACAAAAAGGGGATTATCAAATGGTCGTAGTGGGTGCAGGAGCTGGTGGCGTTGAAGTTACATTGTCAACGCAATTTCATTTGCATGAATTGTTGCGTGAACATTCCTTACCAACAGGTAAACTTCGTTTTCATCTCATATCAGGCAATGGATCAATTTTGCCCACGCATAATCGTTCTGTGCAACGTCGTTTTACACGTGTGCTGTCAGAACGTGGAGTAGTTGTGCATGCCTGCAAAGCAAATCGTGTAATTCAGAATAATATTGAATTAGATTCTGGGGAATCTTTACATGCGGATGCCATTATTTGGGCAACCCATGCTTCTGCACCCACTTGGTATAAAGAATCTGGGCTTGCAGTAGATGAACGAGGCTTTATAAAAGTCAATGATTCTTTGCAGTCTGTTTCGCATGCCGATGTCTTTGCTGCAGGAGATATTGCAAGCGTAACTGATTACCCGCGCCCTAAGTCGGGCGTATTTGCGGTGCGGCAAGGTTTACCCTTATATAAAAATATTAAACGTGCTCTTACCAATAAGCCATTAAAAAAACATGTTCCGCAAATTAGTTTTCTAAGTTTAATTAGTACTGGAAATAAATATGCTGTGGCTTCACGTGGTCCATTGGCTTGGGAAGGGGCATGGGTATGGAAGCTTAAGGACTACATTGATCGCAAATTTATGCGTAAATACAATCAACTTCCAGAAATGGAAGATGAGGAAAACACAAAAATTAACAGTGATTTAGTTGACAAAGAAACACTTCAGGAAATATCTGCCATCGCGATGCGATGTGGCGGCTGTGGTGCAAAGGTGGGTAGTAATGTTTTAAGCCGTGTCGTGAATCAACTGTCACCTGTCGACCGTGATGATGTGTTGCTTGGGCTCGATGCGCCAGATGATGCAGCCGTATTAGAAGTTCCGCCTGGCAAAGTTCAAGTGCAATCGGTGGACTATTTCCGTTCGTTTATGGATGATCCCTATGTATTTGGACAAATTGCAGCCAATCATAGCCTAGGCGATGTGTTTGCCATGGGTGCCGAGGCGCAAGCGGCTATGGCAATTGCTACCGTGCCTTTTGGTAATGAACAGGTCGTAGAACAACAGCTCTTACAAATGATGGCGGGTGCATTGCAAGTGTTAAATCTACACAAGGCATCACTTATTGGTGGACACTCCAGTGAAGGCGCAGAGCTATCTTTTGGTTTAAGTGTTACGGGGCTAGTCGAAAAAGAAAAACTGCTCGTTAAGAGTGGCATGCAAGTTGGTGATGCCATCATTCTTACCAAACCGGTAGGTACCGGAACGTTATTTGCAGCACACATGCGCGGCAAAGCCAAAGGCCGTTGGATTACACAAGCCATCGATTCCATGATTCACTCGAATTATTCTGCTGCACAATGTCTATATAACTATAAAGTGCATGCATGTACCGATGTCACTGGTTTTGGTGTACTGGGTCATTTAGTAGAGATGGTGCGTGCCGGACAGGTAGATGTAAGTATTAATTTAAATGCGTTACCGATTCTTAGTGGAGCGCTAGAAACAATTCAATTAGGAATTTTTAGCTCATTACAACCTTCAAATGTTCGCTTGCGTCGCGCTATTAAAAATCAAGAAGCAGTAGTCAAACATCAGTTTTATCCATTGTTGTTTGACCCACAAACAGCAGGCGGCTTACTAGCCACGGTGCCGAGAGAAAATGCAGACTCATGCGTAGCAGAATTACATGAAATTGGTTATCAGCATGCATGTGTAATCGGGCAAGTTGAGCAGCAAAGTGATTCAGTCGAATCAATATATATAAATCTGGGTTAGTTGAAACAGTAGATTCCCAGATTTAGTGTTTTGCTTCAATGAAATGTAATGCGAACTAAGAAAGTTCGATATACAGGTCTTATTCCAGCGGCCGGTCGCGCGACACGGCTGCAAAATCTAACCTGCAGTAAAGAAATCTATCCTTTGCATTTTCGCGATAAGGATGGCCAAGATTATGATTTTCCAGTTTGCAAATGCTTGATTGATTCGTATCGTATAGCTGACGTCAATGATATATATATGATCATCAGAGATGGGAAAGAAGACATACGTCAGAAACTGGGAAATGGGAGCCAATACGGTGTAGAGATTACCTATTTATATACACGAAAATACTATGGTCCACCTTATACGTTGGATGAGGCCTATCCGTTAATTCAAGATCAGTATGTGGTGTTGGGATTTCCAGATATTTTATTTAAACCACGCTATGTCTTTAAACAATTAATTGAGAAGCAGCAACAGACAAGTGCAGATGTAGTATTGGGACTTTTCCGTGCTCCTAACCCACAAAAAATGGATATGGTTTCATTTGACCAAACAGGCAAGATTGAGTGGATTGATATCAAGCCACAACAGACATCTCTTGTTTGGACGTGGACCCTAGCAGTCTGGAATCCAGGCTTTAGTGACTTTATGCATCAAAGTTTGCAGGGAATGTTGAGTGATTTCGAATCTGATAAGCGCACTGAATGTCATGTTGGAACTATTTTTCAGTTTGCTCTTGAAAAAGACATTAAATTTGATCATGTTTTCTTTAATGAAGGCGACTTGATTGATATCGGTACTCCCGATGATATGCGACGAATAGACCAAACATACACAAAGTGGCTGGAGTGATTGAATTCTGATTTAGATACATGACCTAAATCACATAATAATGTTATAAAAACAAAAAGTAGGAGTTACTATGCAATCATATACAGAAGCAGTTAAAGTTTATTTCGATGCATGGAATGCTCATGATACTGATGCAATTCTAGATTCGCTTACTTTGGATGGCACCTATAGTGATCCGGTTGGAGGTGAGAATTTATCAGGGCAAGCCTATGCAGATTATGCAAATAGCCTTTTTATTGCATTTCCAGATCTGGAATTAGAATTAATTAGTAATACAGTTGCCAGTAACAACATGGTTGCAGCACCCTGGCTTTTATTTGGAACACACCAGGGGCCGGTTGGTGATCTTCAATCGACAAATAGGGTTATTACATTGCCGGGTTGTGACTTTATTGTTGTAGAGAATAGAAAAGTAAAGACTGTTTTAGGTTATTTTGACCCCGAATATCTTTTCAATCAGCTAAGCTAATGTTAAGGATTTGCATTTTATTAGGAGGCGATTATTAAATTTCTTTGGCGCGTAATATTTACAAGCGCGATTTGAACATGGTTGGGTTACTCAATCCGATATGGGGTATGCGTTACTCGGTACAATTATGGGCTAGATAGTCTTGAATAAGTTACAAGATCGGCCGCTAAATTTTTTCGATTGATAGATTAAGTAATGCATAATACTTTTATTTCTAAATACACTAAAGTTACAACATCAATTTTATCATTTTCATAATAGAAAGCCCGCTAATTTAGCGGGCTTTCAGTGTAGGCTGTGTTTTTGATCGTGATGTTTTATCGCGTCGAATCATGCGTGTTGTGCTAATTTTGCCTCGTCGAGTAGTATTCTACTTTTCCAAGACATGAACATTAAGTTACGCCAGCTCGATCTGCATTTTGTTGTTTACTTTGCCTACTACTATCTTAAACAACAATAAAACATCTACACATAATAAGGTACTCCGAGTATTTTAAGTATACAATTCAAACGTCATTATATTGTTGATTAATTGTTTTGATGAATTGTGAACACATAAAGTTGAAATTTTTGAATTTTTAATGCTAAGTATACCGTACGTCGGTTACAAACGGTTCCTTGCCTATCGCAACACTACTACATCCCTATATGTTGGATTTTGACTAGAAAACAACCTGCTTAAAAATCAATCTAGTGCCAATAAATATAGACTATGTAAATTTATTAAATAGTTTTTTCCAACTATTTTTTTCTTTTTCATAGGTAAATAAATTAGCTTTAGCAGTACAAGCCTTCTGTAATTTATTTAACAAGGTTTCATCTGTTTCCACTTGAAGCAGTAGTCGGCGTAAAGATTTTGTGTGGCCCACAGCGTAGTATCCTGGGTAGTTTTTTCCTAACAAACCAATGGAACCGACTATATTGGAAGCAACGACGGGCAGTCCTGCTACACAGACCTCTGAGATTACATTGGCACCACCTTCCATCCTAGAGCTCAATACCATTAAATCTGCAGTTGCATATTCTTTGCGCACTTGCCAATGAGGCACCTCTCCATACCAATTATAACGAGAGTTACTTTTCATTTCTTGTTGTGCACGCTTGGCCCATTCCGGTGTATGCGCCTTACCAAATTGTTTGATACGAATGCGTGAGTTTTCAGGCAGGTCACGCGCTGCGTAAGCTGCACGCAGCGGATCTTTTTCTTGACGTAAGTGCCCAATTACACATACATCAAAATTTCTTTTGTTTTTTCCCCCCATTCGTGTAATCGGTTTTGCAGACTGATATATCACTGATATTTTTTTGCGATAACTATTAGGAATAGCTAAATATGCAAGATCATGTAGAGCAATCAGTGCATCGGCGACTTTAATTGAGTGTAAGGTCTGCTTAGGATGAGTCTTGATGAATTTGTATAAATCGGTGCCGGTTAATGCAACGATTAAAGGCTTTTCAGAATGTTTCTCTTTAAAATGTTTAATTGATTTAGCACTACGCCATGAATGCAAGGCGACCATTGCATCATATTGACCACTAGTAAAAGCAGTTTTTAGCTCTACTCGATGCCCCAATTCCAATAGAATATTTTTCCATCTTATTGCAGTAGCACGATTTCCAGCTCGTGAGTATGGCAATGCAGGAGTAATGAGGGCTATTTTCATATGAGAGTGAATATAATTACACTATTGTACTGATACCAGACTCGCTTGATTGTTCCACTATGATGTTTATAACAATATGAATAACAAACATGCCACAGTAGAAAGTCTAACTGTAGCACTACTAGATGCGCGTTCTAGGACATTAGCACTAGTAGAAGGGCTAAACGAGCAACAATTGTTGGGACCTATCTTGCCCACTATAAATCCATTGCGATGGGAAATTGCTCATGCTGCCTATTTTCATGAGTTTTGGGTATTACGTCATTTAGGTCAACAACAAGCAATACGCCCTGATGTGGATGCATTGTTTGACTCTATATCAATTCAGCATGAAGATCGTTGGCAACTGCAACTACCTGATCTAAGCGATACATTTGTTTACATGAATGACGTGTTGCAGGCAGAGCTTATTCTGCTTAAACAACTCGAACTTAACGATTTAACAAAATATTTTTATTTACTGGCTTTATTTCACGAAGATATGCATAACGAAGCCTTTACGTATACACGCCAAACACTGGGTTATCCAATACCTTCATTTATACAAGAAAATGAAAAAAAAGAACTAAGGAAAGCCCCTGCACTTGAGGATATCGATATTCCAGGTGGTACATTTTTATTAGGTGCTGAACGAGATGGTGAGTTTAGTTTTGATAATGAAAAGTGGGCACATGAAGTCACTGTTGCACCATTTAAAATCGCAAAATATGCGGTTAGCAATAAAGAATATTTAGAATTTGTTAATGCAGACGGGTATCAAAATAAAAAATATTGGATTGATGATGGTTGGAAATGGCGCTGCGAAAGAAAACTCGAATGTCCCGTATATTGGAAAAAAGACTTAGATCAGAGATGGTATATAAGACAATTTGATCAATGGAATCTTCTAGAATTGACGCATGCTGTTATCCATATTAGTTGGTATGAAGCTCAGGCCTTTTGTAAGTGGGCGTATCGACGCTTACCCACCGAAGCCGAATGGGAATTTGCTGCAGCTTGTGACCCAAACGAACAAGAAAACGGGATGCTGCAGAAAAGAGTGTTTCCTTGGGGAAACGACTTGCATAATAATTATGCAAATCTGGATAGTTCAAATCTTGGCACAGCCGAAGTCAACGCATACCCTAAAGGTGACAGCGCATTTGGTTGTCGCCAGATGATTGGGAATGTATGGGAATGGACTGATTCGACTTTTCTGCCATATCCCGGATTTTCTCCAGACTGGTATGCTGAGTATTCTCGTCCGTTATTTGGTCATACCAAAGTACTGCGCGGTGGGGCTTGGACCACACGCGGACGCATGTTGCGTAACACATGGCGAAATTACTACGGCCCTGATCGCAACGATGTATTCGCTGGATTTAGAACCTGCGCGATGTGAATAATAATCAAATAAGAACCAGAGGCTTCCTATGAGTTGGTGGGGAAAATTAGCAGGCGGAGGTTTAGGCTTTGCACTAGGCGGACCTCTTGGGGCCATGATTGGTGCGATTTTGGGGCATCAGTTAGATAAGCCTAGTGCACAAAATCGCAGAATTGAATTTGACCTAGGTTCGCAAGAACGCACCCAGGCAGCATTTTTTGCGGCGACATTTTCTGTTATGGGTCATATCGCCAAGGCCGATGGACAAGTATCCCCTCAAGAGATTCGGCTAGCTGAGCAAGTGATGATGCAGATGCGCCTCACAAAAGAACAACGAAAAGCTGCTATCGAATTATTTAATCAGGGTAAGCTAAATGATTTTGAATTAGATGAAGTGCTTGAGCAGTTTCGCAAGGAGTGTCGCCGCAAAATTACCCTCATTCAGATGTTTATTGAAATTCAAATACAAGCTGCCTATGCGGATGGAACTAAGGACCCTGCAGAAGAGCAAATTTTAAGGCATATATGCAGCATGTTGGGTTTCCCTCATGTATTACTTTCACGATTAGAGTCTATGATATTTGCTCAGCAACGCAGTTATCAATATTCAGGTGCGAGTGGCGCTCGACCGTCTCCTGAATCAGAACTGAAAAATGCGTATAAAATATTGGGTATTAGCTCTACAGCAACAGACGCTGAAGTAAAAAAAGCATATCGTAAATTAATGAGTCAACACCACCCTGATAAATTGATTTCCAAGGGTTTGCCCGAAGAGATGATTGAGATTGCAACAGATAAAACACAAGAAATACAGAAAGCTTACGAATTCATTAAAGATCAACGTAACAAACGCAATTGAGGCTATGGAATATGAAAAATATACTATTTATATGTACATTCTTTTTAATTTCGTTTTCATTATATGCGGCAGAAGTTAAGCAAATTGATAATGTCGAACTTAAAGAGCTTATTGGTCAAGGAGTGCCAGTCATTGATGTGCGTGCAACTTCAGAATGGCAAGAAACAGGAGTAATTGACGGTAGTTATCTGATGATGTTTTATGATGAGACAGGTAAATATAATTTGGATGCATGGTTAAGCCAACTTTCTGTAGTCGCGTCTAAAGATAAGCCCGTCATATTAATTTGCCTTTCAGGAAGTCGCAGCCATCAGTTGGCAAGATATTTAAACAAAGTCCTCGGCTATATTGAGGTATACAATGTTAAGAGAGGCATTGCGAATTGGATAAAACAAGATAATCCGATAGTAGCCCCAAATAGTTCACTATATTAGATTGTTCACATATATAAATGTATGCGAACGCTTTTTGAAAGGCTAGGTGGCTTGTCTGCAACTCATGCACTTGCGAATGAGTTCTATGATGTCATGCAGATGGATGTAAAAGCACGAAATTTACTAGATATGCATCCAAAAAATTTGTTCATGACTCGAATTAGTTTGTATAAATTCCTTACACAGTGGTTTGGTGGACCAGAGTTATTTGGTAAACAATATGTGAATGCAGAATGGCTGGAGTTAAAACATAGACGACTGAATTTTAATGAGAATGAAAAAAATCAATGGCTATATTGTATGAACTCAGCTATGAACAATTTAGGCTTAAAGCCTGACCTTAAAGACGAAATTATGACATTATTCAAAAGCATGATTGATGCTATGCAAGCTATAAAAAATGAAGACTGAGGCATAAATATTAATATAGAATAGCGCACTCTTATAACATTTAATATTTCTAATGACGAAACCTTATATTATTTTAATGTGGATGGTGGTTTTTGTGTTTACAGCAGCGATCGCAATTACATTTGTCTATGATCCTGTAATATTTGCATTTAAAACAAACCCATGGTTTAACGCCATAATCGTACTGGTGTTAGTTATTGGTATTGCATTCAACTTTCGACAAGTTGTTAATCTATATAAAGAGATTGATTGGATAGAAAGATTTCGTAATACAAAAGGTTCTAATACGCCTGAAAGGATTACGCCATTACTTGCACCGATGGCACGCATGTTGTCAAAAAAAGAAAGTGATCGTCTAACATTGTCAACTACATCCATGCGATCGTTTTTAGACAGTATCAGTAATCGATTAGAAGAATCGCGCGATATATCACGCTATTTAATTGGACTCCTGATCTTTTTGGGTTTGCTTGGTACTTTTTGGGGCTTGTTAGCGACAGTAAGTTCAGTCGGTGATGTCATAAAAGGAATGTCCGGGCAAGGTGGAGATAGTTTGCTATTGTTTGAAAACCTAAAATTAGGATTACAACAACCTTTATCGGGGATGGGTATCGCCTTTAGTTCTTCATTGTTTGGCTTGGCTGGTTCACTAATACTAGGTTTTTTAGATCTACAAGCCGGACACGCACAAAGAAGATTTTTTAATGAGCTGGAAGAATGGCTTTCGGGTGTAACGCATCTATCATCTGGCGCCTTAGCTGGAGATGGTGAAGCACCGGTACCAATCTATGTTCAAGCCTTACTCGAGCAAACTGCGGATGGCATTGATAGCTTACAAAGGGCATTAAGCACTCAAGTCCATGAGCGGTCGAGGCTTGATTCAAATCTTCTTACTCTGACCCATCAAATAGCCGAGCTTGGCGAGTATTTAAAGCGTGATCAACACCCGTTCTCAGAGGAACTGCGTAAAGAACTACGCATACTTACACGTACAATCGGTGCATCGCTAGCTGGTCGACAGCAATCTAAATAATCATGCAGTATGCTTTTTCTTCCCGACGTGGTGTAAATATTTGGCCAGGCTTTGTAGACGCCTTGGCTGCATTGTTGATGGTTATAATATTTTTGTTACTGATATTTACCATAGGACAGTTTTATTTAACTGATGCTTTAACTGGTAAAGAAGAAACGCTAGTAAAACTAGATAAACAAATTGCTCAGCTTGCAAATTTATTGGCGCTTGAGAAAAATACTAGCGCTACTTTGCAAGAACAAATTGGTGAATTGACTGCACAATTAGCTGCAAAAAGCAAAAGCCTTGACTTATTACAAACAGATTTAAAGCGACAAACTGAATTACACAAACAGAAAGTTAGTGAATTGACTGCGCAACTAGTTGCAAAAAGTAGAAGCCTTGAAATATTACAAATAGATATAGAATTATTAACCGAATTACGCGAACAGTTAGAAAAAGATGTAGCAAACCTCACTTCTAAACTTCAAGAGGGAGATGAAACTTTGCGAGCAGAGAAAGAGATCTCTGCAAAATCACTTGCACAGATCGAATTACTCAACCGCCAAGTTAAAGCCTTACGAGAACAACTTGGCGCCGTATCCAAGGCCCTGGGGCTTGAATTGGACACCGATAATGAAAGTATAGAAAAAATAGCTGAACGTCTAAATGTAGCCTTAGCTGAAAAGGCACAAGAATTAGCACGCTATCGCTCCGACTTTTTTGGTCGCTTGCGTGAGGTGCTGGGAGAAAACCCGGATATTCAAATAGTTGGTGATCGATTTGTTCTACAGTCTGAACTTCTGTTTGATACTGCTTCTGCCGAACTGGGCGAGCGCGGAAAACAACAAGTAACGAAACTGTCTCAAACTCTTAACTCTGTTGCCGCTGAGATACCTAGTGATATTGAATGGATTGTACGCATCGATGGACATACTGACCGAAGACCTATTAATACACAAGAATACCCTTCAAACTGGGAATTATCGACAGCGCGAGCATTGGCCATTGTGAGATATATGATCACGCAAGGTGTGCCAGCTAAGCGACTTGCTGCAACCGGATTTGGCGAATTTCATCCTTTAGTTTCGCAAAAGACTGCCGAGGCCTATGCAAAAAATAGAAGAATAGAGATTAAGTTAACAGCAAGATGATCTTTATGCGCCTCTAATTGTGTAAAGTTTGTAAAACATCTTTAAGCATTGCGTCAATGAGCATTTCACCTTTTTCTACGCTAGCAAAGCGTGCATCACCATATACGCCACTAGGTGAATAATTAGGTTGATCTAGCCGCGTGCGGTTCAATGGACCTGGCTGCTTTTCTTCGATACAGGTATCAGCAAGGGCCATGGTTACTTTTTCTGGAGCGATTGCAAGCATTATTGAAGTTTCGATTTCATCTGCATGGCTGCCTCTAATTTGCTGTTTTATTTTCTTCTCAGTTGCACAAAAATTTACACCACTGTAAATATTCAATAGCTGAATACTTACAGAATTATTAAATGACTCAACTGTATTTTTGAGAGGTTGGATCGTGCTTATGCCAGTGTTAAGAAGAAAAATATGTTTCGCACCGCTAGCAATAATGCCTTGAATGATTTCTAATACCACTTTTTCAAAAGTGATTTCATTTATGCTGCAACTTCCCGGATAATCGACAAAAGCAGGATAATAACCATAGCCTAGCGTAGGCCAAATAACGGCATTTACTTGTGTGATGAGCTTAGAAATCAGCCATTCTGCTTGAATGTAGTCGGTAGACATCGGTAGGTGTTTACCATGTTCTTTGCAGGCCGCAGCAATAGGCAGAATAGCGATAGCATTGTTAGCTAATGCCGCTTCTACTTCGAGCCATGTTTGTTCTTCTACACGTATACCTTTGTTCATGTTTAAAAGTTGCAATCAATAATTGCTTAGTTATTTTCTCGTAAATGTATAATCACATACATAGCATATAACCATAATAGAGAAATCTTGTATGAATATTTCTAATTATTTTCCACGTGATGCATTTGCAGACCGTTCAGTATTTGTTACAGGTGGTGGTAGTGGCATAAATTTGGGCATTGCGAAAAGTTATGCAGCAGTTGGCGCAAATATAGCAATCTGTGGACGAACAGAAGAAAAACTTGATTATGCAAAAAACGAATTAGAAGGGCTGGGTGCAAAGACGCATGCCGTGGTGGCAGATGTTAGAGATTTTGATGCTATGCAAGATGCCTGTGAAGAAATTCAAGTTGCATTGGGGCCAATAACAGATCTTGTTTGTGGTGCGGCAGGAAATTTTTTATGTGCCGCAAATGAGATGAGTGCCAATGCTTTTCGAACCGTGGTGGATATCGATTTGATGGGTTCGTTCAATGCCGCGCGCGCTGCATTTGAACAATTAAAAGAAACACAGGGCACAATCTTAATGGTTTCTGCTGGCCAGGCCTATATGTCGTATACACATCAAGTACATGCAGGTGCAGCTAAAGCCGGTGTAGAAAACCTGATGAAAAATCTTGCTTTGGAATGGGGACAATATGGGATACGTGTAAACAGTGTAGTGCCCGGTCCAATAGAGGGTACTGAGGGAGTTAAAAGATTGATAGGTGAAAAGCAGCGGCGGATGTTATTGCAATCAATCCCTTTAAAACGTTTAGGTCTTGCAGAAGAGGTGGGTCAAGTAGCCGTATTTTTATCTTCACCTTTAGCGTCTTATGTGACTGGCTCACAAATGGTATGTGATGGCGGCATGAATTTAGCGGGTTCGGCTTTATTCAATATGGGTGTAAATCAGAACCAGAGTATTAAGGCATAATCTAATTATTTGATAGCGTCAGGATGATACTCCTCTTCAAACATAGTCCAAATTGCGAGAAAGAAAGCAGCAATAATAGGTCCGATAACAAAACCTGATAGGCCAAACATGCCTAAACCTCCAAGAGTGCTAAGTAAAATTAAATAGTCGGGCATCTTAGTGTCACGACCGACTAAGATTGGTCGTAATACATTGTCGACCATCCCGATAATTGCAGCACCGACGATTAACAAAATTATCGCTTTAATCCAGTGGCCATTGGCTAGAAAAATTATTGCTGCAGGACCCCATACTAAAGCAGAACCTACCGCAGGTAATATTGATAGACCAATCATTACAACGCCCCAAAAAACAGCTGATTCAATGCCAAGCAGAGCAAAAGTGATACCGCCTAAGGTGCCTTGAATAACGCCAACCACAAGCGTGCCTTTGATCGTTGCTCGTGAGACCTCACCAAATTTTGAGAGTAGATGTCGTTCTGCCGCATCTCCAATAGGCAATACTCGAATGACTAGCTCAATTAATTTATTACCATCTCTTAAGAAAAAAAACAGCATGTACAACATTAAAAAAAACAATGCTGTAAAAGTAAGCGTGTTTTGGCCAATACTAAATAAGTTTGTGGCAATCCATTGACTGGCATTTAATGCAGTATCTGAAAAACCTTCTTTTAGTTTTTCAAAATCAATGCCTACTTTTGCTAGCAATTCACTCAATACTGGTAGGCTCTGCTGTACCCAGGCTATGGGTTTAGAGAAATCATATTCACCAGCGCGTATATTATTATATATTTGTGCGCCTTCATTAATAACAGAAATTGAAAGCGTAGTTGTGGGTACCACTACGGTAAAAAGAATTAACAACAAAGTAACAAATGAACTTAATGATTTACGGCCCTTAAAAAACTTTAAAATAAATTTGTAAACGGGCGCGAATAATACTGCTAATGTAATCGCCCAGAGAATTGGCTCAAAAAATGGCTTTAATAAAAAAACAAAACTCAATGTCGCCGTAACCAGCAAAGTAAAAAAGAAGATGTGTTTTGTCACAATTTATTTAATCGTTGATTGGACTGAAGTGTTTTTAGATTGTAATCGATTTGTATTACCAAGTTGCAAAAGACTAGGTAATAAAATTAAGGTAAAGGCGGTGCTTACTGTCATACCACCTACAATGACTCCCGCAAGTCCCCTATAGAGTTCCGTTCCTGCACCAGGAATGACTAGCAGTGGCAGCATCCCGAAGATGCTGGTTAAGGTGCTCATCAATATTGGGCGCAGCCGTATGCGCACCGATTCGCGCACTGCTTCACGACGCGTTTTGCCACTTCGCTCCGCAGTGCGGGCTTGATGCACTAACAAAATAGCATTGTTAACTACTAGCCCTAATAATATTATAAAACCAAGCATGGTTAATAAGTCTGCAGGCAAGTCTAGTAGCCGTAATATCAGCACACCACCGACGGTTGCAAGCGGTAACGCTAGTACTACTAAAATGCTATCAATAAAAGATCGAAACAGTGCACTGATTAAAAGATAAAGAATAATAACGGCAAGTATAAAACTGCTCGTGAAACTTTTTATAGCTGTTTTTAAATTATCGGCAGAACCACTGAGTCGAATTTCACCATCTTCAGGAAGTTGTTGTTCCATTAGCGGCACAATTTCCTGTTTAATTTTTTCAATCGCGACTTCCAATGGCATGCCTTGAGGGGGGCGCAATTCTAAAGTGATTGTACGCCGGCGATCTAAACGACGTATGAGATCAGGGCCTGCAGTACGTTGGATGTCGACGAGCTCGCTGACAGGCAAGATACTGCCATTAGGCGTATAGAGAGGGATGGCGGCCAACTCTTCAGGTGTGGCCCAAGGTTCTACGCGCGCAATGATGTCTAGTTTTTCCTCGCCATTAAAATATTCACCAACAAATAAGCCTTGGCCTAATAGCCTGGTTACATTAGCCATGGTGGCACGGTTCCAGCCGGCTTCAATTAAGCGATCTTCTTTAGGCGCCATTTGCAGTTCAGGTTCGGCTAGTTGTAATCCTGGGCGTGGTCGTGCACGTGCTCCATTAAATACGGATGGAATTTTAAAAAAACCAATTTGGGCCGCACGTAATAGACTATCGATATCATTGCCTTGAATATTAATGTCAATTTCGGTGCGTCCACCTACACCACTAAACAACGAGGCTTTTTGAACGATGGCAAACGTATCTGGGAAACCGTCTACAGCACTACGTACGACTTCTAATACTTGGTCAACTTGCTGTTTATTCGGGTTTTCTGCGCGTGCACCTAAAAATATCGAGCCCGAGCTGGCAACAAAAAAGTAATGTTTAATCTTCGGAGATTTTGTGCCATCGATATAGGGCTGCATGCGCGCAGCGATGACATTGCCCATTTCCTTTTCGATATTATCGATATTAACACCCGGTGGCGGTATCACAATACCAAACACCAAATTACGATTTCCTTTCGGCAAGTAATCAGTTTTGGGAAAGGCTAAATAAGTTACTACAACAGAGATTGCTATCAAACCGATAATCCATGACCAGCGTTGTACTGATGTCCTTGTTACATTCATGATGAATGAGGTAAAACCATCCCACCAAAAATCATGTTTATCTTCTAATTTAAGACTGGATGTAAACTTAAACATCGCAGTAGGTATTACAGTGCTCGCTACAATAAGGGAAGTTGTAATAGCAGCAGAAATTGCGATGGCTAGATCTGAAAATAGTTGTCCACTTTGGTCTTTTAAAAAGATTATCGGCAGAAAAATGGCTACGGTTGTTAATGTGGATGCCAGTAGTGCAGGCCAGACTTGCTTAGTGCCTTCGAATGCTGCGTCTTGTGGAGAAGCCCCTTGCTCGCGCATGCGCACAATATTTTCCAATACAATAATTGCGGCATCCATGACCATACCTACTGCAAATGCCATACCGGCTAGAGAAATCACATTCATAGTGCGACCAGTTGCGTTCATCACAATGAATGTTATAAATAAACATAATGGTATGGTTAAGGTCACTATGAATGTTGCACGAAATTTTCTCAAGAACCACCACAGAATTCCAACAGCCAGTAAAATTCCTAACGCCAAGTTATTGCGTAATAACTCGATGGCACTGTCGATGTATACGGTTTCATCATAGACCTGTTCGATATTTAGATTTGCTCGCTTAAATGGTCCCTGTTCTAATTCATTTACCGCGGCGCGTAAATCACTCATGGTTTCAAGTACGTTGACACCTGTTTCACGATAAGCATTTACGGCGATGGATTGTTCGCCTTTGGTAATTACAAAATTATTACGGTCTACAGTGCGAACCTCTACTTTGGCAATATCTCGAAGTGCGATGGGTTTACCCTCGCGCCACTCTAAATTTAGTTCACCCAGTTCTTTTGGATTTAGGGCGCCGGTGTAACGTAAGGTATATCGGCGTTTCCCAACATCTGCGGTGCCACCCGAAACATCGTCATTACCACCAGCAAGAACTGCAGCCTTAGGTAAATCAATGCCCAGGCCAGCGGCCTTGTATGGATCTACAGTAATGCGTACTTCGTATTCATGCCCACCGCGTACCTCGGAAAGTGCCACTCCGGCAACACGTTCAAATCGAGTTTGTACAACCTCTTCTACAAAATCACGGTAGGTCTCAATGTTTCGTGGGTTGTCTTTATTGGGTTTGATGATGAACCAAGCAATTGGACGCCCGCGACCACCGGCTGTACTTAATACCGGTTCATCTGCATCTTCAGGGTAACTAGGCACACGATTAAGACGGTTGATGACTTCGATCAAGGCCCGGTTTAAATCGTAATCGACTTGAAAGGTAATGGTGATTTTCCCATTGCCACTGCTTGCTTCAGAAAGTAATTCCTTCATGCCCGGTAGACCGCGTAATTGTTTTTCTTGGGGCTCGATTATTTCTGATTCAACCTCTTCAGGCGCAGCAGCGCGCCAGGCCGTCGTGATAACAATTTCAGGTTGTTCAACTTCGGGTGTGAGTTGAATGGGAAGGTGAGTCAGCGCCACACTTCCAAAAATAGCTGCCAGTAGACAACCCACTAAGGTTGCAACCGGATTACTTAAAGCAAGTTTAATAAAATTCATGACCCCGCTTGCAGCGGTTTTATCGAAACGGTCATACCGGGCTGCAAGTTTTCGCCACCACGTGTCACCACCAAATCATTTGCTTGTATACCGCCAATCACTTCAATGCTATCGATTTCTGCAATACCAGTTTCTACACTGACTCTTTCTGCTATCGATTGTTCGTTAATGCGGAACACATAAATTCCTTCTCTACGTAATACCAAGGCATCACGTGGTACCAGTACAGCTTCACGCGCATGGGCAGTTGGAATGGCGACACGTAATAAATTACCTGCATTTAATGCCGGATCGGATACTGAAATACGTAATTCATATAAGCGTGATACATCGCCGCCAACAGGAACTAATGCACGTACTTTGCCTTTACCCGATGACTTTCCAACTGTGTAGCTTAAAGGGCTACCGATAGTCACAAATTGCAAGACACTTGCAGGGATATGTGTTTGGATTTCAAGATTGTTAGTACTTACCAAACGCAGGATTGTATCCCCATTATCGGCCCATTCCCCTGTTTGTAGTAATCGATCGGACACAACACCATCAAAAGGCGCAAGAATTTTTGTCCGTTTTAAGCGTTCTTCTGCCTGAGCTAAACGAGCATTAGCTGAAGCGATGTTGCTGCGTGCAACAGACTGATCTGAAATAGCTTGATCAAGTTGGCTGCGTGCAACATTATTACTTAACAATAATTTTTTAAAGCGTTCGACTTCTTTAGAGCTAAAATCGAATTTCGCCTTTTCGCTTTGAATGGTCGCTTGTTCTTCAATGACTTGTTGCTTAATAAACACATCATCTAGTTTTGCAACCAAATCACCTTTCTTGAAGCGATCGCCTACTTCTGCGACCCAGGTCAAGCGTCCAGATAGTTCTCCGGCTAAGTTTGCATCATCACGACTGATCACTGTGGCGCTATAGAGTGCAGTAGGCGCTATATTTTTTTTCACCGCTTGCTCTACTACTACCAGTGTGGGTGGGGGTCCTTGTTTATCTTCTGCATGTGATACAAAAATAAACGAGGATGGAATCAAAGCGATTGTTATAAGAAGTCGAATCATACGATGGATTGTATATGAAGAGTTACTCTATTTTCAGAGTAGCTTATAGTAGATGTTGCAATAAAAGTAAGGTTTAGTTTAAAGCGCCACCGCAACTACTACCTTGTCCGGCTGTACAGCCATAGCAATGGTCGGCAACCGTAATTTCATTGTTCTCTAGATCAGTATCAATAAGCTCCGATAAATGTGTGCGTAATTGATCTTTATGCGTTAGAGCAAGACCTAGCATCTGATTAAAGTCACAGTCATACACATAGCCATTCCAGTCTACACTTATTAACGAACGACACATAACAGACCTTAGGTTTTTTGCAGAATAAGAGTCATGCAATAACTGCATGTACTCGTCAAACTTACCCTGGCTTATTAGTGTGCTACCAAATCTTTGAATTGGCATATTCGTTATAGTGAATAAATGATCAAAACTGACATCATACTTTGCTAAAAACTTACGGTAGTCTTCCTCTAATGATTCTTGTGGTGGGGGCAATTGTGGGCCTTGTGGGTTATACACCAAGGTTAATTTTAAATATTTATGGTTTTTACCATAGCCAAGTGCGTTAAGTTTTTTCAGTGCACACATGCTTTTTTTAAACACACCTTTGCCGCGTTGTCTGTCGACATTTTCTTCAAGATAACAAGGTAGTGAGGCCACTATCTCTACTTTATGTGTGGCTAAAAAGTCTGCCAAATCTTCGTGTTCGGGTTCTTCAAGTATAGTTAAGTTGCAGCGATCAATCACATGCCGTGATTGTTTGCGTGCAATTTTTACTAGCTCTCTAAATTGTGGATGCAACTCAGGTGCCCCACCCGTGATATCAAGTATTCCTATGCCTTGGGTTTGTAAAAAATTGATAACGGAATCTATGGTTTCAGGCGACATCATTTCAGTACGATTGGGGCCAGCATTAACATGACAATGCACACAAGATTGGTTACACCGATATCCTAGATTAACTTGCAAGGTTTCAACTTTGCCACGGTGTATTTGTGGAAAGTTGGTTTGTTTTAATAAGTGAATCGTTTCATGCATGTTATATATACTTAGTAGTTAGGTGCTAATGATTAGTATAGTTAATAATAAATTAATTGCGCTGAAATGCATGATATTTTTTCACCCAATGCAATATTTTTTCAGGTGCATGTGCTTTTTTCCATTCGCCCGCAGCATATTTGTTTGCTTCAGCTAAAGTTGGGTAAATATGGATGGTACCCAGAATTTTATTTAAGCCTAGACCATGTTTCATTGCTGAGATGTATTCAGTAATTAAGTCTCCTGCATGATCACCAACGATGGTTACACCAAGTATTTTGTCTTTACCTGGTGATGTGATGACTTTTACAACTCCATGAGCTTCTTCGTCAGCTATGGCACGATCTAAATCAGAGATATCATATCGCGTTACTTCATGCTCAATATTTTGTTTGCGTGCGTCCTCTTCATTCAGACCTACTCTAGCAACTTCAGGTTCCGTAAATGTACACCAAGGGATAACAGAATAATCAACTCGAAATTTTTTAAATAAACCAAACAAGGCATTCACACTGGCATACCAAGCTTGATGGGCTGCGGTATGGGTAAATTCATAGGGTCCAGCTACATCTCCACAGGCAAAAATATTAGGGTAATTGGTTTGTAGAAATTCATTTAATTCGAGCTTGCCATTTTTACTAAGCTCAATTAACAGATTTTTGTCCCAAACATCTTGTGTGTTTGCCTTGCGTCCCACAGCAACTAATATAGTATCAAATGGAACTTTTATATTTTCTTCTTTATGTTTACAAATGAGAGTATTCGAACCTTCATGCTGTACAACTCCCGTAGCGGTGTGTTCTGTGAGAATGTTGACTCCATCTTTGCTAAGACTTTCAGCGACCACGTTAGAAATTTCTGGGTCTTCACGTAACATGATTCGAGGTGCCATCTCAACTTGTGTAACTTGTGTGCCAAAGCGCGCAAAGCACTGAGCTAGCTCACAGCCTATCGGCCCTCCTCCTAACACCACCATTTGCCTTGGAAGTTCAGTTAAATTCCAAATCGTGTCTGAGGTGTAATATTCAACTTTGTCTAAGCCAGGGATGTTTGGCACAAACGGTTTAGCACCTATGGCAAGAATTATATTTTTGCTGGTTAAAATTTTTCCATTTACTTCAACAGTCCAAGGGTCTTTTAGTTTTGCTTCTCCTTGAATACATTCAACACCCAAGCTTGTATAACGCTCAATGGAATCATGCGGTTCAATTTTTTTAATCACTTGATGTACACGTTCCATGATGTCTTTAAAATCGAATTCTACCTCTGTTGGTTTAAAACCATACTGTTTGGCTCGTTTTATGTGAGAAATAAACTTTGCAGAACGTATTAATGCTTTGGAAGGTACACAACCTGTATTCAAGCAATCACCGCCCATTTTATATTTTTCAATAAGAGTGACCTTGGCCTTTACCGCAGCCGCAATGTAGGCTGAAACTAAACCACCTGAACCTGCGCCAATTACAATCAGGTTACGATCAAACTTTTTTGGTTTTGTAAAATCTGCATATACACGTCGTGTTTTAATTACGCTGACAATCTTTTTTGCTATCCAGGGAAAAATTGCAAGTAGTACAAAGGCAATTATGAGACCAGGTGTTAAAATTCCATCTATTGATTTTATATCTGCGAGTTGAGTACCGACATTCACATATACAATAGACCCAGCAATCATGCCTAAAAAACTGGTTGCAAAAAAAACTAGTGTGCGTATGGGCGTAAGTCCCATGACAAGATTAATAACCATGAAAGGGAATATAGGTATTAAACGAAGCGTGAATAAATAAAAAGCACCGTCTTTTTCAATGCCTCGATTAATCGCTTTTAACTTGTCTCCAAAACGATTTTGTACAAAGTCGCGAAAAATATAGCGTGAAAACCAAAACGCAAATGTTGCGCCAATAGTCGCTGCAGGTAATACAATAAGCACACCTAAAAGCAACCCAAAAATTGCTCCTGCGAGTATCGATAATATTCCTGCTCCTGGTAGTGACAAAGCAGCAGATACCATATATATAAAGAAGAATATAAACGATGTTTTTATAGGGTGTGCATGAAAGTAATCTGTAATCGCTTGTTGTTTTGTTTTAATAAAATCAAACTCAAAGTATTGATGTAAATCAAAAAAGAAAAAACTAGCAATTAAGATTGCAATAACGAATAGGATGATAATTTTTTTCATTTTTTAATACCGGTGAATTTATGTGCTTAATTAATAAGCACAGGTAGATTCAAACTTTAAGCTATGCCTACAATACCGTGTCTTAATATCCATATATCTCTCTTATGCGATTAGCTACATGTAAATACAATGACCAAGCACATTTTGCTGTAGTGCAAGCGGATTCTGTATTGTTGCCAGCAACTTGTTCCGATTGGCCAACTGAACTAAATAGCATGCTACAGGTGATCGATGATTGTGAACAATCCTTACAAAATTTACGTAGCTTAGTTAAGCGCGCCATACCTGAGCAGTGGATTTCTTTGTCTGAGATAGAATTATTGTCGCCTATCCCTAGACCACGTCAGAATATAATGTGTCTTGGTTGGAACTATATTGAGCATGTCGAAGAAACCACCGGTAATTCACTGGAGGCGCCAAAGTTACCGAAATATCCCATTGTTTTTACCAAAGCTGCATCCAGTATGAACGGACCTTACGCCGATATTCCGGTGGACCTTGAAGTTTCAAATAAAATGGATTGGGAAGTCGAACTAGGTGTAATCATTGGTAGAGGCGGTAAAGGAATATGTCGAACACGGGCCCTTGAACATGTATTTGGCTATACCATCATTAATGATATTTCGGCACGTGATTACCAAAAACGCCATAAGCAATTTTTTATCGGCAAGAGTTTCACTGGGGCATGTCCAATGGGTCCGTGGATCGTGACTGCCGATGAAATTCCCAACCCTCAAACACTTAGCTTACAAAGCCGTGTAAATAGTCAAATTAAGCAAGACTCGAATACAAAATTTCAAATTTTTGACATAGCAACGGTAATTGAAAGTTTGTCACAAGGAATGATGTTGGAACCTGGAGATATTATTGCTACGGGAACACCGAGTGGTGTGGGTTATGTACGTAATCCTCCAGAGTATTTAATGCCAGGGGATGAGGTGGAGTGTGAAATAGAATCGATTGGTAGCATACGTAACCGAATAATTGCGGCTTAGATTAACATTCTATCAATTTTTTCCATACGCAAGATAATAGCCGCTGTTTAAGTCAACATTCGATTACAGCATGGTTTGCAAGGCATTTTGTAAGCCAGCGATATAATCACGTTGTGAAAGTAAAAACCCATTGCCATGACCACCACGTAACTCAATAAATGTTTTAGGCCGATTTGCTCTCTCAAAAATCCTTTCAGCATGGGAAAACGGAATGACCTCATCATTTTTACTATGTACAACAACAATTGGACATGAAATATTTTTAAGTTTGTTAATCGTTTCGTATTCATGCTTCACTATAATATCAGTAGGCATAAAGGGATAGTGTTGTTTGGATACCTCTTGCATGGAGGTAAATGTCGATTCTAAAATTAACATTGCAGGTGATACATTTATTGCTAGCTCAGAGGCAACCCCACCCCCTAAAGAACGACCAAATATAATAATTTGATCAGGACTTAATTTTCGCTCATGTACTAGATAATTCCATGCTGCCGTAGCATCTAGGTATGTGCCTTTTTCATTTGGGCTTCCTGTACTTTTTCCATACCCTCTATAGTCAAATATAAAAACATTTAGACTGAGTTGATGAAAAATTTGAATTGTTTCTAAACGATGTGAAATATTGCCAGCGTTGCCGTGCATGAATAGCACAGTTTTAGCTGCCTGTTTTTCATCAGGGTTTGTTGGAATAAACCATGCATGAAGCTTCTCATTATCAGTTGTCACTAAAGTAACTTCTTCAAAGCTAAAACCAAGGTCAATAGGTGTCGCAATTAGTTCTCGTGTCGGCATATCAGGCGCGTAGATAAATAATGACTGTGCAAAATAGATTGCTATCATTGCTACAAGGTAAAATAATGCGAACGCGAAAATAATTTTTATAAGCATCTTAAAATAGTAACTATTTATTTCACTAGGCCTGATCTGTAACTATAATAAAACCAACATGTTATCTCACTGTATACAAAACAACTTGCATACATTGCTACTTATTGGTGGCATGGCGATATTATTAGGTTAAATAGGTTATTTGTTATTTGGAACGATCGGACTGCTAATACTTGCTATCGGTGGCGCATTATTTGTGTTTGCAGGTCCTCGTGTAACGCCAAAATCAGTATTATGTATGTATAAGGCAAAGCCCGTTGAAGTTGATAAAGATACACAATTATTTGGTATTGTTGAAGAGCTTGCTAGGCACGCCGGCTTGACGCAAGCGCCACAGCTCTAACACATCCCAAGTGTATAAAGAATAACGATATTAAATTGATGAGCATAGAAGATATAATTACACATGTAACAAAAATGCCAACTATAATGCTTAGCAGGCTGGATTCCTGTCGAACTTTGAAGCAAGACGCTTGGTTTGTATTCAAACAGTCTACAATAAAATTAGACATTGATTCATGAATATTAAAGAACGCGTTAGAGAAATATTTGCACAAGAAGCCCAAGCAATATCTTCTATACCTGTAACGGATGACTTTGAACGTGCCGTATATCTATTAAAGGATTGCAATGGCAAAGTGCTTACTACGGGCATGGGTAAAGCAGGTCATATCGCCAATAAGTTATCAGCAACCTTATGTTCAACCGGTACGCCTGCATCGTTTTTACACCCTGGGGAGGCTGCACACGGTGACCTAGGGTTAATTGAAGAAAATGATGCCATAGTTGCCTTTTCAACTAGTGGTAAAACACGCGAAGTATTGGATATGTTGGTTGCTGGACGCGAACTTGGCTTACATACCGTGATTAGTATCACTTCACATCCAGACACACAACTACGTGAGTTAAGCGATGTTGTGATTGATATGGGCGTGATTAAAGAACCTTGCCGATTAGATCTAACTCCTACTTCAAGTATGGCTGTGATGCTCGCTATTAGTGATGCATTGGCGTTGTTGTTAATGGAACTCAAAGAATTTAGTAGAGAAGATTACGGTAAACGTCATCATGGAGGGTATTTAGGAAAAAAAGCACGTAATTCATATTAGCAGAATCATATATCATAAAGTGATTAAATTAATCAGCAATTTGCACTAACTATATTAATAAGAGTTATTAACGCTTAGTTAACCTCAAATGACATCTCGAATTTGATAAAGCCTATTAGTCGCGTTCATTCAACGATGTTTTTTTGGCCATAGAATGCTCGAGAGGAAGGTGCCATGTTTAATAAATTATCTACTCTCATCGCAATAACTTTGCTTATAAGTTTTTCAGTTTGTTATGCCGAAAATGTTGGCAAGTTCTCGGTCGATGAAACGGCTACATGTTCTGATCAAACACTATCTCTAAATGGAGCAGGTGTAAGGAAAAAGCTCTTTATCAAGTTATACGTGGCGGCCTTGTATACACAAACGAAGAGTAGTGACGAACAACAGCTGCTTAATATGCGTGATCCATTATGTATGCGTTTGTATATTACCTCGTCAAAGATTACATCTGAGAAGTTGGTTAAAGCAACTAGAGAAGGATTTGAAAAGTCTACACAAGGAGATACTGCAGGAATAGTGGAAGAAATCGAAATATTTTTAGCATGGTTAAATCAACCAATAAAAAAAGGTGATGTGTTTGAGTTTTCATTCTTACCAGATAATAAAACACAAACTTCTAAAAATAATCAGTTTTTAGGGGAAATAAATAATATAAAGTTTGTTTCCGCACTATTTGGAATTTGGATAGGTAGTAATCCTATACAACTGGATTTAAAAAATAAGCTTTTAGATATCTAAATCAATCTAATAAGACTTTAACAACTAATTTTTACTATTAGGGACTTATATGGTACGAGATTTGACTCTCATCCGTCATGCAAAATCAAATTGGGATGATGCGAGGTTGCGAGATTTTGACCGACCTCTCAATAAACGCGGATTTAAAAATGCGCCCGAAATGGGCAAGCGATTAGCTAGAAAGAATTATCATACGGATATTATAATTTCAAGCCCTGCCGTTCGTGCAATTACAACTGCAGAAATTATCGCCAGTGAAATTAGCTTTGACAGCAATAATATTCTACGCGAGCCTGCAATTTATGAAGCTGGATTGAATGCACTTGTGAATGTTGTAGCCAGTATCGATGATAATTATCGGTATGCTATTTTAGTTGGACATAATCCTGGACTTACTTATTTATGTAATTATTTATGTGATGCACAGCTTGATAACATGCCAACTTGTAGCATAGCTCAAATTAAATTTAACACAGATACATGGAGAGCAATTTCCAAGCATGAAGGCGAATTGGTAGATTTTGATTATCCAAAAAAGAAATAAATAAATCGAACAAAATGAATCAACCTTTTAAAGTAAAATTCACGTCATTTGATTTAACCGCAGGACGTGTTATCGCTAAGAAATATGAGGTGCTATCTAAACTTGGTGGCGGATGGGAAGGTGAGGTATACAAAATCTTAGAAACTAGTACAGGAATAGAGCGCGCAGCTAAATTATTTTATCCGAATCGCAACAAAAACGATAAAGCAGCAAAGTTTTATGCAAAAAAACTACACAAACTTCGACATTGCCCAATTCTAATTCAATATCATACTAAAGAACATTTTGTTTTTAAGCGTACACCCATAACCGTATTAATATCAGAGTATGTTGAAGGTGAGCTGTTATCTGAGTTTATAAAGAAGTTTCCAGGCAAACGCTTGTCTGCCTACCAAGGACTTCATTTATTGTATGCACTAACAAAAGGTATTGAGTGCATACATAGTTTAAATGAATATCATGGCGATCTTCATTCAAACAATATTATTGTCAATAAATTTGGTTTGGAATTTGACTTAAAATTAGTAGATCTTTTTTCAGCTAAAGAATCTAAACATGAAAGTCGAAAATTTGACATATTGACTTTAATACAGGTTTTTCATGAGTCTTTAGGTGGCGCCAAACATTACGCCAAGCATCCAGATACAATTAAATATATTTGTTGTGGCTTAAAAACTAATTTGATTTTAAGGAAATTTAAAACCGTTGGGTATTTACGCAGACATTTGGAAAATATGAGTTGGTAATAGGGCTTATATATAAGGAATGACGAATGACCGCTTTCGACCCAAAGCGGGCAATCGTATACAACCTTATCAAAGCATATATATAGGGGGAGAGTTTGGGTGCAAAAACTTGGATGCTCGTATATTCAAACGGCAATGCAGCCGAAATATTAAAGTCTAAGCCTAAGCTTGATCGTCAAAAATCGGCTGAATTTGCGCAGCAACTATTCTCTACTTCTCGGTTAGAAAAGATAGATGACGGCAATCTAGCATATAACTGCTGCCCAAGAGGTAAAGACATATATATAGGCTGTTTTCCTGAATTGAGTATTGTGGCTGCTAAAGAATTTGGTATTGATTACCCATCAAAACTACCAACAAGCTTTCTTAATCCAAACTACGGTAAAACAGTTTATTTACATGCAATGCATAGTGTTGTTGATTGGTTTGCCTACGCTATCTGGGAAAATGGAATATTAATCCGATCACTTAGTCTCGCACCTGATAATGGCGTTATCGAAAACATAGGTAAACAACGTGAATTTGAAAATCCATATTGGTCGGGTGACCATCCAGTTTTTGAACCAGGCGAGGAAGAACAATCTTATCCATTTGTATTTCATCCACTTGATTTAGGGGATGCTGCATTGCTGGATATGTTTGGTTACCAGCTTGAGGGTTATGATGATTCTTCGCATATTGATCCTGAGGAAATCCCCTTACTTGGATTTAAACGAAAACGTTCAGGACAATGGTGGAAGTTTGGTAGATAGTTAATGTCCACTTTGGGTCGAAAGCAGACATTCAGTTATGAGTACGTTTACCAGTAACTTTCGGTAGTGATTTGGCCTGGACTTCTGCGCAGATTTTTCTTTAAGCCTTTTTGCCTTAAAGCATTACGTGTATCCGTAAGCATGTCTGGATTACCGCACATCATAACTTGTGAGTCATCGGGATTGAGGCTAAGACCAGCGCGTTCTTCTAGCGTTCCATTTTCTATTGCAGCAGGAATTCGGCCCGTTAGCGCAAAATCGGTTTGCTCACGGCTAACAAAAGGGATTATTTGAAAACGATCATTAAATTCTGCACTAAGCTTTTTTATGGTTTCTTGGTAAGTAAGTTCATTCTTGTGTCGCACAGCATGCACTAATATTATATTTTTGAAACGTTGCCAAACCTCATCAGATTTTAGAATTGACAAATAAGGCCCTAGCGCAGTGCCGGTTGCCAACATCCATATATCTCTTCCATCGGGAACTTCATTTAAAGTAAAAAAGCCATTAACACGCTTATCAATCCAAATTGAATCGCCAGTCTCTAACTCGGATAGCTTTGGCGATAGCGGCCCCTCCGAAACTGTGATCGAATAAAATTCGTAAAAATTTTCGTGAGGCGCATTCACAAAAGAATATGGGCGCCCTACAATTTGATTATCAATCTCTAAACCAAGACGGCCATATTGACCAGCAATAAATGGATTAATAACCGCTTCCACGCGAAGAGAATAAAGTAGATCGGTCCAGTGTTTATTCTCAACGATCTTTCCTTGGACCCAGTTACTCATTTGATTTTACGCGTGCTAATGGAAAATGTGTGCACGCAACATAGAGGCGCAATTAACAAAAATCAACTATTCATGCCTAGATATATTAGACATGAATAGTTGATATAAGCTGTGAAATAGAAAAATTATTTACTTGTCGGAAGATTCACGTCAGGTGAATTTGCTGTATCACCGCCAAATAAATTCACAAAAAAACTAAATATGCGTTTTATACCTCGCCATAGTTTTGGTAATAACCAAATAGCTAGGATTAAAAAAATTGCAAGTAATGCTATAAATGCGTACGGATGCTGTATTGCAGCCCATATACCTACAAATACAGCAATATCTTCTAGTAAAGAAGCAGTCCAATTCGTCACGGGTTCGGGTGAGGTATTGATCAGCACGCGGCTACCTGTTTTTGTAAAATGACTAGCAGCTGCGATGCTACCACCCACTATGGCTGCAGCAAGTTCAGCAGCAGGTTGCACATCGCAAATCGCACCCGCGGCAAGCAGCGCACCTGCAGGTATTCGCACGAAGGTGTGTAAAGTATCCCATCCTGTGTCGACGCCAGGTACCTTATCTGCAAAAAATTCGACTGCATACATTAAACCTGCTGCGGCGATCACTATTGGATCCCCTAAGATTTGTAAGTCTGTTGGCAGTTCTACATAGCCAGTATTGGACATGATGCCTAAGGCGAGTAAGGTACCATAAAGGTTAATACCGCTTGCCCAGGCAACGCCCATCGTAAGCGCAATGGTTTGCACTAATGTTAAATATTCTTCCAAAATATTTGTCCCTTACTTGTGGCAGTAATTATTTGACCGTAGAAGTGCTAATTAGTGCCTATTATGCAGCAAGATCCCAGTAGAAATTAATCTGTTAAAAAGTGTAAATTTATCAAGGTTAAGTTAGAAATTTACCAACATCGGCCTCATCTATGGGTTTTCGATAGCATCAAGACAAATTTCAATTCGATCGTTTATTACACGAACAGGATAGCGGCACAGGGCTTCTGTTGCGGGTTCTTCCATGGGTTGTCCAGTGCGTACATTGAAGCGACTACCGTGTAAAGTACAACTGATTAATTCACCTTTAAGACAACCAAGAGATAAAGATGATTCTTCATGAGTGCACATATCATCAACGGCATATATTTTACCTTCAACATTGGCAAGTAAGATATCGCCTAGGACTGTGGTAATTTTTAAAGTATTACCAGGCAAAAGATCTGTGAGTGAAGCAACATCGATATAAATTGATAGTGAATCCATTACATTAAGTATTAAGAGATAATTGGTATAATATCTAAAAGTAAATCATGCCTTACTTTATTTATAAAATCACATCCGGTTCTACAGGCGTTTTAAAAGATCTTGAATTCATTGATAAATATGATGAATTCAAACAAGCAAAGAAATTTATTAGAGAACAGCGCGCAGCCGGTGCACAAGATGGTAGAACTACGATTAAGATGATATTTGCAGAAAACGAACTTGAAGCAGAACAGCGCTTACGCGAGCCTCGAGATGCGCCAATATTAAGAGAATGGGAAAAGTAACAATTTATTCACACATACTAAATTGATGTTTATGTATCAGCGCTACTAAAGAATCCATCAAATGGATGAACAACAATATAAAGCCATGTATAACAATATCAATGCACAACGCTGCGTATTTGAAAAAGCTATTAACTCTCGTATTTGTAATTGTAATAAGGCGCAGCGTTTTAATTTGGCAGATCGTGAAGGTGTAGCATGCACATCTGAATATGGACTACAACGTTGTAGTCAACTTCTTTCGCACTTACGTAAAAATGCAAGATTTGTATTGCAATGTTTAGATGTGAATGAAGCATTAGCACATGCAGAAGAAATTAAAATTCAAAACGGCGGATTATTAGGTTTGCAATTACAAGTTGAAAATCATGCAGAAAATATAGTTAAAGATATAGATAATTTGATCACTATGGCAGAAAATAAATTTAAACACTTGGAAAACCTTCCTTACTCACAACTCATGCAAGTAATCACTGCCTATCAAATTCGTAATCGCCGTAATCAATCTCAACCTAAAACACATAAATAATTAATTTGTGACTGCGTTAACGAAATTAGATCGCTTAATGGTAGAAGTTAGATCTTGTTCTGTTTGTAAGTCCGAATTACCATTTGGACCAAATCCAGTTTTGCGCGCAAAACGAAGTGCTCGAATTCTTATTATTGGCCAAGCCCCTGGTATTAAGGTGCATGAGAGTGGTATACCTTGGAATGATCCAAGTGGTAAACGCTTGCGCAAATGGATGAATATAGCTGATGAGGTTTTCTATGATGAAACCAGAATAGCAATTATACCTATGGGTTTTTGTTACCCTGGTAAAGGAAGTTCAGGTGACTCGCCGCCGCGCGCAGAATGTGCTGAGTTATGGCATCAAAAATTGTTAAATTTATTACCAAACATCCAACTTACTTTGTTAATTGGGCAGTATGCGCATAAGCATTATATAACTGACCTTGGAGCTACTCTTGCTGAGACCGTGAAGGCTTGGCGAAAATATGGGCCTAAATATTTCCCGTTACCTCATCCGTCACCTAGGAATATAAGATGGCTAAAAAATAATAGTTGGTTTGAATCTGAAACTATTCCACAATTACGCAGAAAGGTTCGTTCAGCATTAAGTGCATGAGTGCGTTTATGTAATCGTCTAGGGGTCGTTTATGACAGATGAAAATACCCAAGTTGAACATTCCCAAATTCTTAGCTCGAGAATTGAAAATTATGAAAACCTGAAAGATATAACAACCTTAGTTTATGTTTTGCAGGCAGTAGCCTTACCTATACCCATCACTGCGCTAGTAGGCGTAATTATCAATTATGTGAAGCGCAGTGATGTGGTTGGATCGATTTTGGAAAGCCACTTTCGATGGCAGATTCGAACCTTTTGGTTTGCGCTTCCTTGGGTTGGCATCGGCGCACTGCTGACGTTAATTCCTATTCTAGGGCTCTTTTTAGGAGCTCCAATTCTGGTATTGGCAGTAATTTGGTGGGTTTATCGTTTTGTGAAGGGTTGGCTGACACTCAATAAAGGAAAACCGATGTATCCATCGGGCTGAGCATACCGTATAGCTGGTATATTAAAATAATAATTAATTATATCAATATGTTATAATAATATTTAGATTCTATCTATATATGTATATTATGAAATATTAATATACCATATATACTTATCCTCATTAATTATTAACCAGATTTGAGGATATTTTCATGAGCACGATTTTTGCAAAAATTGATGACCTCGTGACTTCACTTTGGATAGAAACTGCAATTTTATTTGTAGCGATGTCTTTAGTGTTTGCACTAGGCATTAAGATTTTTTAGTAAGGTTTTAATTTCAGATATTTGAAAATAAAACATATTATTTATGTAGGTAAGTTGTGATGTTAACCGCCACAACTTACCCTACAATCATGTAGTGAGCTGTCGATAAATATCAGATACTTTTAAAGGTAGTTCGCGCACATCTGCCACCACCACGTAATTAACAGCTCCATACATATGCGGTAAGTAATCGCTTGCTTGTTCGTCAATCGTGATACAGAAAGGATGAATGCCAAGTTGACGTGTTTCAAATAAGGCTTGACGGGTATCTTCAATGCCATATTCACCACGATAACTTAGGTAGTCATCAGGTTTGCCATCTGATAGCGTAATTAATAATTTTGTCCTTGCTTCAACTTCACTCAACAGCTTTGTTAAATGTCGAATTGCAACTCCCATCCGTGTGTAATCTTGGGGGCGTATACCACTAATCCTTGCTTGTACTTCATCGCTATAATCTTCTTCAAAACGTTTTATTCGAAAAAGCTCACAGCGTTTACGCGTCATGCCGGAGAAACCATAGATCGCATAACGATCATCTAATGCCTCTAGAGCTTCGCATAACAAAACGAGTGATTCACGCTCTGCATCGTTTATCCATCCCTTGGTTGAGCCACTCATATCAACCATAAACATAACTGCGATATCGCGATCGACTTTATGCATTTTGGTGAATAACTCATCAGTCATCTCAGCACCGGATTTCATGTCAGCATAAGCTTCGACGACGGCATCGATATCGATATCTTCTCCAAATGGTTGTTTTTTTAGACGTTTATCTTCACCACGCAAGGCTTCAAATGTGTGACACAGTGCTTTAACGATACCACGATGCTTAGTTAATGTTTCCTCTACAAACTTATTATGTTGTGGATGTACATCACGTTCTCTTAATACACACCAGTTTTTACGATAGTGTTGGCGTTCATAATCCCATTCGTTATATAAAAACGCACCCTCTTCATGATAAGTGCCATTCCAAACGTCGTCAGAGTCATGGTGTTCTTGATGGGCAATATTGTCATACTCGCCGGGTCCAGCAGGGACTAAATAGTCATCCGGTATTTCGCCAAGATCTTGATAGATAGAAGCAAGTGTGCCTTGCACATCATTGGGTGGCGCTATAAATTTACCATCAATTTGTAATTCAAATATAAATCTTTCCGGTAATTCATTCGATTCAACATTATGAAGATTAATATCAGGCGTATTTTGATTAATATCGCTAGTCTCACCTGCGGGACTAATTACATCTGTTAGCTGTGCAAGTGATTGTCGAAATTTTGTTTTATCTTGTTCAATACGTAAATCACGTATACGTTGAACTTCTTCGGGCTTCAGTACCCCCTGATAAAAATAAGAATTTGGTTTAATTCTTCCATAGGTATCTGCAAGCGCTTTTATACTGTCAGTCACACTACTGTAAGAACTTTCAAGAGTGTTAAGTATTTTGTTGTCAATATTAAGCGTAAGTTCCTCGTCTAGATCTACAGACAGTCTCTGCATTTCTCGAAAAAAACCGGGTAGTTCACGTTTGATGTTGGCGTTTAAACGAATGGTTTCTAATGAGTGAAATAATTTATTTGCTAACTCAGTATTCGGGTATTGTTCAAAAATATCAGTTAAATTTACTTGCCAGGTTCCATACCATGTTTGTGCCCATTGATGGATAGCCATGGCTTTTAAAAAACAAAAATTATCTTGTTGATTGTCAAACGCTAGGGTTACTGCAGGTAGAAATATTGTTTTTGAGTCGGTGTAACATTCTTCATTTGCTTTAATTGCTAAGTTTCTTCCTTGTAATCCACATATAAATTTTTCCAGGATGGAACTTACCTCTTCTAAGACTAAGCCCGTGACGCGCGAAGTATGTTGTTGTACAAATTGTTCTATACCCTGAATGATAGAAATGCCTGCGATTACACCCTTGTTATCATATTGATCCATGGCGTGCAGAATCCATGCTTCTATACCTTGTTGGTCTAGATGCCGCATAGCCTGTGGAGCCAAGGTGGCTACTTGATAGGCCATTTCAGAATTTAATCCAGCAACCGCAGCAACCCAATGCAGGACAAATTCTTGTTGTTTGCGATCAAATGTTGCTAGCTGTTGCGCGGCTTGTGTTGCAGTACGCCTAGATGATAAGACAGCTTCTACATACTCCTCTAATCGCACTTCCATTTCTTCAGCAGTAAGAGGACGTTTGTTAGCGTGAGAATTCATATATCAATAATATTATTAATAAAAACATCAGTTACATGTTTGTAAATTTCTGTGCAATCATGTTGCTAAGCGGTAATTTTAGAGATAGATCATGCCAAATTCACCTACCCCAACCGAAATCAATTTAAGTCGCGGTTCACAGGAGCTCAATAAAAAGTTTGATGATGGCACACATTTTAAATATCCATGTGAATATTTAAGAATTTTTTCTCCTGCGGCGGAAGTAAAAGCTGCGCGCGAAAAGGTTGAATTTATAACTGTTAAGCAAGATATTAATATCGAAGGTATTAGTCCCGTTGGTGGTTATGCTATTCAACTCTTATTTAATGATAATCATGATACCGGTATTTATTCCTGGAAAACACATTATAAGTTAGGAGTGAATCAATAAGAAAATTGGAATAACTATGTACAACAGAGAAAAGCTAAAAAGAAAGTTCCAGTATTCGGTGAGAGAAAAGTTGAAATTCTATATTTTGCTACTCTTGCACAAATCATTGATCAACAACACGAATCTTTGGTGTTATCTGACGAGATACGTACTATAAATGGTCTTTTATCGTTACTATCTGAGCGTGGCGAGCTATGGGAACAGCAGCTTGATCCTAATAAGATCAAAGTAACTGTCAATAAACAATTTGTTCAGGTTGATCATGTAATTCAAGACGGCGATGAAATTGCGCTCACTCCATGACCTATAATTAATGCTTATAACGGTTCATTTCTTGTTGATATTTTTTGATTAGTGGATCCGTGTTGTTTAAGATACTCATGATTGCATGCGTACCTTTACGTGCAATTCCATCATTAAATTCGCTATCTTGCCTTAGAATGACTGATAGATGCTTAAGTGCACTTTCATAGTCATCATTAACAACTTTTTTTGCTGCAATCTTAAAGCTAAGTCTAGATTCTTATCATCACGCTCAACTTTTTCTCTTGTGTTTTAAGGACAGCAGAATCTTCTGCAGCTTGTATAAAACTAACGTGAGCAAATAAATTACTGGCTTGTTCAGTCTCTTTAAATGGTGCAGGAAGGGTTTTTAAAAGTTCATGAGCTTTTTGTAGTTCGTTATCGCGTATTAAAAGTTTTGCCAAAGTTAAAGGAAAGCGTAAATTATTTGCATCATGGGCAGCCGCATCTGCTAGCAATTGATAGCCGCGCTCCTTGTCTCCTGTTTGATTTAGCTCTAGGGCGTTTGCAATTATAAAATCCGACTCATTAGCAATATGCTTGCTAAGAATATCGCGTAATTCAGACTCATTTTTAAAACCATGGATGGTTTCTATGACTTGTTTATAGCAAACAGCTTGATTGTAGGTAAGCTCTACACTCCATAATCTTTTGCGATGCTGCCCTGATCATATGTATTTATGTTAACTAACAGCATCTTACCGGCAAATTCATGAATGATTTTATCTAACAGTGGGTATAAACGCAGACATGGTCCAGTCTTAGGCGATCAAAAGTTCGCTAATACCGGTCCTTTGCATGAGTCAGCAAGTACCAAAGTTTCATAGTTATCTATGGTGCCTTCGAATATTAATGGAAAATCAACGGAGTTAATTTTGAACATTGTTAGTCGTGGTAAATTACAGATATTTTTGAGTTATTATGCATTGATTTCGCGTGTGGAACTTGTTTTTGCTAGGAGTCTCTAATTGAGTACAGTATTTCAGAACAACATAAAAATTTGCATCTATCCACAAGAATGAAGACTTTTATTTCGCTTTGTTGGTTATTACTCTATGCATGTCCAATGTCTGTTAATGCTGACACACTATTACTATTGCACGGTTATTTGGGCTCCAGTCAGGATTGGAATCATTCGGGTATAGTAGATCAATTGGATGCAGCTGGCTGGTCAAATGCCGGGGTGCTGAAGTTAAATAATAAAATTATTCGCTCAAGTAAAGCCAAAGAATTACGCACGCGTCGTTTATATACTGTGGAATTGGCGAGTGAACAATCCATTGAAACTCAATCACGTCAATTTCATCACTATGTTGAATATGTCCGTAAGCAACATGTGGGTGAGCAAATTATACTTGTTGGGCATTCTGCTGGTGGTATTGTTGCAAGACTCTATATGGTGGAACAGCCTAGTGCTGATTTAATTGCTTTAATAACGATCGCCAGTCCGCATCTGGGAACGGATAAAGCCAAGTATGCCCAGGCTATTTCGCAAGAGCTATTGGCATGGCTGGAATTTATGCCGGGAGTAGACCGGTTTTATGAATTACAAGAATTGTTTTTTGATCTCATTCCCAATCGTTCTGATAATTTAATCGGTTGGTTAAATTATCAAAAGCATCCTCCTGCACAATATTATTCAATCATACGAGATTCTGTAGAGTATCAACCTAACATATTAATTCCTTTGCAAGATTATATCGTGCCAAGTTGGAGCCAAGACATGAACGGTGTCTATGCTCTACGAGGAAGAAGTAAAACATATCACGTGAATGGAATGCATTATTTGAATATAAAAGATGCGAAAGTCTTGCAACAAATTTTAGTTGATTTATATACGATATAGCTTGATGCTGGGAATTATTTGGTTTATGCGAATTGGTTTAGTTCTAGTAATTGTTGTTTTAATTACCTTAGCATGTGAATCTCATACAAATACTACTTTAGATAAAAAGACCTATACCAGATCTCCCATTATTAGTAATTCAGTTACAAAGGCTACGCTTAATAAAGAATTTTTAGACCAGGTCAACAAGTTACGTGCACAAGATAGGAAATGTGGTGATCAATATTTTTCATCAGCTCCACCATTAACCATGAATGATCGTTTAACTCTTGTTGCTTCTCGACATTCCTCTGATATGTATCAAAATAATTTCTTAGATCATATTAGTTCTAATGGCGATACACTTGCAGATCGTATAGAAAAAGTTGATTATAAGTGGCGCGCTATTGGTGAAAATGTTGCACATAATCAACGCAAAATCGAGCAAGTTTTGCAGGATTGGTTGGGTAGTCCTGGGCATTGTAGCAATATGATGTCATCCGAATATCGCCACACAGGCATTGCGCAAATAAACTGGTATTGGACTCAGGTGTATGCTGCGCCTAAACAAGATCAATAACGCTATTTGAATTGCTATGGAAATTGCAGGACCACTAAAAATTGAAATTGTTACTCAAAACAATTCGCTAGATCGTGAAATTCATGCGAATTTTACTGACATCTTTCAAAATTTGAATTTGCGAGAACAGGCTCAAGTATTTAATGAATATATTAAGCAATTAAAATCGCAAAGCGAAGCTATTGTTGACGAGAATTCAGAATGCCAAGGTATGTTAGTAGTATTGCAAATTGCCGTACAGCTTGCACCTCATATTCAAGCGGGGGAGATCCCTCTTAATGAAACCATTGTAGTAGAGGCGCAGTCTGATTCGATGCTAGGGAATTTAATTTCAGGTAGAGAACTTAATTAAAATTCATCTCAAAAGACATTTAGCACGCTGATATTATATTGTAAAACTTTCTTGATGCTCATTCACTATTTGAAAACTCCACTCACCGAAAATCTGCGCCTTGTTTAGGCGCAAAATCTATTATTTTGCAATACGTTCTACTGTCCTAATTAATTTTTTAATTTGTAACCTTGTTAACCTCTTTTTCTTGCCATGGCGTCTTTGGCGATCTCGTTTCCATAAAATTCACGAATTTGTGCAATAGGCTCAACCCGGTTTGCGCCGGAACCTGTTAAGCAATTTTCGTTTTTATCAATCGCCCAAATTATATACGCAGTGAATCCCTCTAAATCATCTGGGAACTGATCTTTATGGGGAACACCGGTGTGTTCAACACGGTCACCCTTCAATTCTTTTTTTATACGCGCTAACTCATTTTTTAAATCGTTTACATCGTTGCCATCCCACTGACCAACAACTTCACCTTTTCTGCTTATAATATCGTTTGACATAAAAAATCCTAATTTTTTATTGAAAATTAACAATACATAGTTTGTATTATGAATCAGTCTATTTCAAGCATGGAGAAATAAATAGAGCGATTTATTGATGCTAGTCTATTCTATGAATTAATGCATAGTTCGATTCGTCCAATGATCATAATACTCTTGCATAACACCTGAAACATGTTGTGGATAATTCAGTCGTTCCATCTCTTGCATATCTTCAGCAAAAAATTGTGGCGCATCCTGGGGTAGTGCCGATGTGAATTCGTCAAACAATTTGCGCTTGAGCATCTAGAAGAACTTACCTATACAGATGATGTTAACAAGGTGCCAGAACAATTTCGTTATCTTGATGCCGAAGTAGATTTTCAGAATGATCGCGGTGAGGTACGACAATTCCGTGTGACAAAAATAGAAAATGGCAAACTAACCTTAGATGGTAATCATCCTTTGGCAGGTAAACATTTAATTTTCACAATTAATATTGTAAGTGTAAGAGATGCCACACCAGAGGAGATAGAAAAAAGTAGGATTCCCGGCGAGTTAATGACACACTAGATCACTAGTAAATAAACAGCAGTGTAGATAACAAGAATAATCGTTATCACCACAAAATGGATATTTGTGTTCTTTCAATAGTAGCTTCCAACCGACAAGATAAGGGATAATTAAATTCAGCCGGTATATTTAGCAAGTTAATAACTAGAACGGGGAGGAATCATGACAGAAGAAGACAAACTCAAATATTTAAAAGTTGTACTCGTTGTGTTTGGCGTTATATTTATCTTTGGGATATACGCGATGATGATGTGGATTTGGCCTTCAGGCTGGGGCTGGACACCGCGGCAACCCGAATACGAACAAATGATTATGGGCGTCTACGCAACGCTTGGAGTATTTCTTATACTTGCTGCGAAAAATCCAAATGAACATAGAAGTTTAATCTGGTTTACAGTTTGGTCGAGCATTGTCCACGGTGGAATTATGTTTGTTCAAGCGATTCGCGATGAAACCGAACGGGCCAATCTACTTGGTGATGTGCCTGCATTATTTCTGGTGGCAATTGTTCTATGGTATCTCATGCCAAAAAGAGCCTAAATGAAGTAAATAAAGCTGTTAGCCTGGCATCGCAAAAAGAAGAATTTCCAACATGTAGTTTAGACGTTGGTATGCAGTAGTTTGAATGTCCACTTTCGAACCAAAGTGGACATTCGTCAAATATCAATTACCAGCATGTATTTATCTATTCAAGAGTCACTCAATTAGCTTAGTTTTTGTTGCTTAGTTATGTATCCAATTATTTCGATCTCCAATCTTTCCAAAGTATATGCAAACGGATATCGAGCACTTAGTGATATAAATCTGGATATTCAATCCGGTGAAATACTCGCATTACTTGGTCCTAACGGCGCAGGAAAAACTACATTAATCTCCATTATCTGCGGTATTGTTAATCCTAGTGAAGGTTCCGTAACCGTTGATAGCCACGATATCATCAATAATTACCGCATTACTCGTAGCATGATCGGGCTAGTTCCACAGGAACTGACACTCGGCATGTTCGATACAGTATGGAATACAGTCTGCTTCAGTCGAGGACTATTCGGGAAAAAACCTAATCCAGTTTACCTAGAGCAATTACTCAAAAATTTGTCTCTATTGGAAAAAAAAGAAAATGAGATCATGACCTTATCAGGTGGTATGAAGCGTCGCGTACTGATTGCAAAAGCTTTATCACATGAGCCTTCTATCTTATTTTTAGATGAGCCCACGGCAGGAGTTGATGTTGAGTTACGTAAAGATATGTGGAATTTGGTAGAAAGAATGAGGGAATCAGGTGTAACGATTATTTTAACTACACACTACATAGAAGAAGCTGAAGCCATCGCAGACCGGGTTGGCGTGATCAACAAAGGTGAACTGATAGTTGTCGATGACAAACAAGCTTTAAAGCATAAGTTGGGCAAACGCCAGATGATGATTGAGCTGGAGAAAGCCATACAAACGATTCCTGCGCCTTTAACTTCATGGTCGCTGGAGCTATCACCTGATGGCAAACAGCTCACACATACTTATGATATGTACAGCACACATACTGGTATTGTTGAGTTATTGCGAGCCGTGGATAGTGCCGGATTATTACTTAAAGACATTAATACATCGCAAAGTTCTTTAGAGGATATTTTCATTAATCTTGTAAATGAGTAATCATGAATACTCACGCTGTTAAAGTTATTTATAAATACGAAATGTTACGCGCATGGGATACTATAATGCAGAGCTTTGCGGCGCCGGTTATCTCCACCGTGCTGTATTTTGTTGTATTTGGATCCGCTATTGGTGCACGTATCGAGACAGTCGAAGGTGTTCCGTATGGAGCTTTCATTGTACCTGGATTAATGATGCTTGCTTTGCTAACACAAAGTATTGCCAATGCATCTTTTGGTATTTATTTCCCACGATTTACAGGAACAATTTATGAAGTGCTGTCTGCACCTATATCATTTGTAGAAATTCTGATCGGTTATGTTGGCGCTGCAGCTACCAAATCTTTGATCATTGGTGCAATCATTCTGGTTACTGCGGGATTTTTTGTTGAACTCAATATCACGCACCCTTTTTGGATGCTTAGCTTTTTAGTGCTGACATGTATATCTTTCAGTTTACTCGGTTTTATCATCGGGCTTTGGGCAGATAACTTTGAAAAACTGCAGCTTATTCCTATGCTAGTAATCACACCACTGGTATTCCTAGGAGGAAGCTTCTACACAATAGATATGTTGCCACCCGTGTGGCAAACCGTGAGCCTGTTCAACCCGGTTGTGTATCTAGTCAGCGGTTTTCGCTGGAGTTTTTACGAAGTCTCAGATGTCAGCATTGAACTAAGCTTATTCATGGTGTTGTTATTTTCAGCGGCCTGCATAATTACTATATGGTGGATGTTCAAGACTGGGTATCGGTTAAAAGAATAGAGCATTAAGTGACGGCTAAAGACCCAAAGCGGATATACATCCTAAGTACTCATCATTTCAAATTCTCAAATTTGCTGATAATTTTCTTGATTAGGATCCCTACCAGCTTTTGTAGATAGAGAAACATAAGAATCAATAACTAAGAAAAGGCACCAAAAATGATAAAAGATTACACAGCAAGTCATTCTTTAAATAAATCTTCTACAGGAAGTATAAGAAATGCAGCATTTGATCAAAGAAAAAACGATTATTTACAGAACACGCACGATCGACCAGCTGTTTTTATCAACCAATCAAAAAATAATCATCATGTTAGGCAAAATAAAAGTTAATGAGGCTGAATGACCGTTAACGACACAAAGCGGACATTGGTAAGTGATATTTAGGGCTAGCAATTAAGTCACCTTTTTATCAAAACTTCAGGTACAATAAAACTCAACATTTGTGTATTTTTGGTCTGCACATTTTATTCAACGCGGTAATCCTTGCCGATTCACCTCGAAAAAACATTTAGCTTCCGCCTAGACCGTTCCAATCCATGTGTATTGGTAGGCCGATCTCTGGAGAAAATCCTACTATGCCATTTCAATCCCTCGGTCTTAGGGCCGAATTACACCGTGCTGTATCAGAAAAAGGTTATAGCATTCCTACATCAATACAACGCCAAGTAATTCCACTTATATTAGAAGGTCGTGACATCATGGGTGGTGCGCAGACCGGTACCGGTAAAACCGCAGGTTTTACTCTGCCTCTGTTGCAAATATTAATGTCATCAGACAAACCTGAAAAAGGACGCCGAGTAATTCGCGCACTCGTCCTTACCCCTACCCGGGAATTGGCAGCGCAGGTTGCCGAAAGTGTGCATTCTTATGGAAAACACCTGCCACTTCGTTCTACTGTTATATATGGTGGCGTGAGTATTAATCCACAAATTAAGAAACTCCGTAATGGTGTAGACATAGTCGTTGCAACTCCAGGCAGATTGCTGGATCACGTCAGCCAAAACACAATCGACCTTTCAAAAGTAGATATCTTAGTGCTCGACGAAGCCGATCGCATGCTCGACATGGGATTTATTTGTGATATTCGCAAAATCATCGCACTTTTACCTAAGCAAAAACAGACCCTATTATTCTCAGCAACTTTCTCAAAGGAAATTAAAAAACTGACAAATGATCTACTTAAGTCACCAGCTTTAATTGAAGTTGCACAGCGCAATATTGCAGCAGAAAATGTCACACAAGTAGTACATCCAGTAGATAAAAACCGTAAACGTAAATTGCTTTCCTACCTAATTGGTTCAAACAACTGGAAGCAAGTACTGGTATTTACTCGTACTAAGCATGGTGCCGACCGCCTTACTGGACAGCTAACTACCGATGGCCTCACCGCTGCAGCAATTCATGGCAATAAGAGCCAGGGTGCACGCACTAAGGCGTTGGCAAATTTTAAATCTGGCAAAGTTCGAGTACTAGTTGCAACCGATATTGCTGCACGCGGACTTGATATTAATCAGTTGCCTCATGTAGTGAACTATGAATTACCCAATGAACCAGATGCCTACGTTCACCGAATAGGTCGTACCGGTCGCGCGGGTAATGAGGGTGAAGCCATGTCATTGGTGTGTGTAGATGAAATGAAGTTACTTAATGATATTGAGCGTTTTATTAAACGCAACATCGACAAAATAGTGATTAAAAACTTTGAACCCGATCCTTCCATCAAACCGCAAGCCATTAAAAAGCGAAGTGGCCAACAGCAACAAACCGCAAAAAAGTCAGCTAGAAAAAAACCAACATCAGCTTGGAACAATCAGCGTCCAACCTCCAAGGGGCGCCCAAACAACCAGAGCCGATCAGGTAATCGGGCACGTTACAATTCACAAGTTGGGCAATAAGTAAAAAGCTGAGTGACCATGTTTGGCCGAAAGCAGACATTTGATAGATTCTGGCATTTGTATTACGAGAATGTAACTTTAGCTAAGGGCTACCCAGCGTTAAGAATTATCTATTTATTAAATTATTAACGTGGTGTTAGTGCTTCAGAACACAGAGGAACTTAATTCGTTTACAGCGGTTAACATTTCAGCATCATCCGTGAGTGCTTGTGAGATGCTGCTCGCACACGCGGTAACTGGGCTAACGCCAGTCACAATAAGTTTAGCTGCATGCACAAGCAAACGAGTGCTGGCACCTTCGTCTAGGCCACTGCCTTTAAGATTACGCGTCATTTGTGCAAACTTCACCAGTTGTTTTGCCGTGTCACTATCTACACCCGTTTCTTTTTCAACAATTTTTTGTTGAATGGATGCATCTGGATAATCAAACTCTAGTGCAACAAAGCGTTGCCTAGTACTTTGTTTTAAATCTTTAAGCACACTTTGATAACCGGGGTTGTAAGAGATGGCCATACAAAATTCTGCAGGTGCTTCTAGCAGTTCACCTAACTTTTCCATAGGCAGTACGCGGCGATCATCACATAAAGGGTGAATGACTACTGTAGTATCTTTGCGCGCTTCTACGATTTCATCAAGATAGCAAATACTGCCTGCTCGCACCGAGCGTGCCAGGGGACCATCTATCCACACGGTTTCGCCCCCTGTTACCAGATAGCGACCTACAAGATCGGATGCGGTTAAATCATCGTGGCAAGATACTGTAATCAGCGGTCGTTTTAGTCGCCAACTCATGTATTCCATGAATCGGGTTTTGCCACAACCCGTTGGGCCTTTTAATAAGACGGGAAGTTGGTTGTTATAAGCGGCTTCAAATACTTCAATTTCCTCTGCAACCGGCTCGTAATACGGCTCTTCTTTGACGAAGTATTCTTCGGGTTTAAATGACTTGGCTTCCATTTGTTTTATAGATTTTCTTTTTTTGATGTAATTTGACCCTACCGTTAATCAAACTAAGGCGCAAGCTAACTTACAACAGTGACAGGGTATGTAGACTTCCTCTCATATTTTGCTAAGTTTTGGGTAGAAAATTAAATTTAAAGCTTTACCTTTGTAGAAATTAGACGATTCATACTTAGACCATTCTCGTGCGATTTCGTGAAGTTGTTGCATCCAAGTTAGTGTGGCTTAAATATAAGTATAAAAATATGCAAAAAATATCGGGATAAAGTAGTGCAAAGCGGGAACGACAATGACATTAACATGGCATATATTGATACCCCTATTTAGATACCTTAATTATTTTAGTAGTTACCACACCTCTGAACAGATATTTGTACAGTGCAGTAATCTACAGATGCAGATTAGAATCTTGAAAGCCTTTGGTAAAAATCAACAGCTTAAATAATAGTGCTATAAGGTAACTTAAAACCGTTATAACTTTATTTATATTGAATTGTTACAGAATAGCTAGCAGACTTTCTGACTCAAAAATATAACTTTAGCGGGAATCCACAATAATGTTTTCAATTAATCCCTTCGCTGAACTCTCGGCAGTAATTTCGCCTTCAATCTTACAGGGGTACATCGTACTCATGTTCTTTATGGTTATCGGTGGCACGATTCTCGACATGTTGCACAAAAAGAGTGCCAAGTACTTCTTTGAAAATGCTGAAAAAGCAAAAAAGAGTGCTAAGCGTACTTTAAGTGGTGGAGAGAAGGCATCACTGGCCGTAGCTACAGTAGCTAATGAGGTTTTAACCTCGGCCGAATTTGCATGCAGACCAAGTCGTCGCCTGTCTCATCTTCTGACGATGTATGGTTTCATTATTTTTGTTGTAACCACCGTATGGCTGATTTTTGGTTACACATCTCAAACTGAACCTGCACCAAAAGCATTGATTGCAATGTGGCACATCGGTTCAATCATGCTGTGTCTGGGTGGTTATTGGTTTTGGTTCTTCATCCGTGTAGACGTCTCTTCTGAAGGCGTGAAGTGGTACAACTTCAACGGTCGCGGTGACATTTTCATCGTCTCTTTGATCACCATGGCAACTTTCGCATTGCTATGGTCTAGTACACTGGCCGGCGGCGGCACACTGAACATGATCTTCCTCGTGCTGTTCATTGCGTGTAGCACTATCCTGTTCAGCACGGTTTTTTGGTCCAAGTTTGCACACATGTTCTTCAAGCCCGCTGCTGCTTATCAAAAGCGTCTCGTCAAGGCTGACGGTTCATATGAGAATCTGCCCGAACTAGGAGATCTTTCGGATCCTGTCTTACAGGCAAAATTTCCGGATATCCCGGAATACATGGGCGACAATCCACCCAATATGGGGCTTGGAATCAAGAGCGAAGCCCCAAGCCATTATTAATTCTTATCAGTAACGAATTTTAGGGAGAGAAATATTATGCCTACTTTTGTATATATGACTCGTTGCGATGGCTGTGGACATTGCGTTGATATCTGCCCTTCAGACATCATGCACATCGACACAACTACCCGACGTGCTTATAACATTGAGCCAAACATGTGCTGGGAATGTTACTCCTGTGTTAAGGCTTGTCCCCACAACGCGATTGACGTTCGTGGTTATGCAGACTTCGCTCCACTGGGCCACTCGGTACGAGTAATCCGTGATGAGGAAAAAGGTGTCATTGCCTGGCGCATCAAATCCCGCAACGGTAAAAAAGACATGAACCTGCTGGCGCCTATCACGACAAAGCCTTGGGGTAAGGCAATCCCTCAGCTGTCTGATGAGGCAGCTCCAAGTCAGGAAATGCGTGATAGTCAATTACTTTTCAACGAGCCAAAATACATTCGCATGGACGATGACGGACTGAACACGCTTGAGTCTAACGGCTTGAAGATGAAAGTCGGGGTGTACTACTAATGGGTTACAAAACTATTGTTGAAGACAACATTGACATTCTGGTAGCTGGTGCCGGTATGGCTGGTACGGGTGCTGCTTTTGAGGCCAGATACTGGGGTCAGGACAAGAAAATTGTCATTGCCGAGAAAGCTAATATCGATCGTTCAGGTGCCGTTGCACAGGGACTCTATGCAATCAACACCTACATGGGAACTCGTTGGGGTGAAAACAATCCTGAGGATCACGTTCGTTATGCGCGTATCGACCTGATGGGTATGGTTCGCGAAGACTTGCTGTTCGATATGGCACGTCACGTAGACTCAGCTGTTCACCAGTTCGAAGAATGGGGTCTGCCGCTGATGCGCGATCCTAAGACGGGTGCTTATCAGCGTGAAGGACGATGGCAGATTATGATTCACGGTGAGTCCTATAAGCCTATCGTGGCGGGAGCCGCAAAGAAATCGGCAGATCAGGTGTTCAACCGTATCTGCGTAACTCATCTGTTAATGGACGAAGCAAAAGAAAACCGCGTTGCAG
>CAJHZF010000128.1_pt1 | contig 75103 bp, 75 predicted proteins | sample 9198891 | NCBI WGS metagenome assembly CAJHZF01 (sample SAMEA7708349, study PRJEB35096) | sediment metagenome | biome: marine neritic benthic zone biome [ENVO:01000025]; feature: sediment [ENVO:00002007]; material: shallow marine sediment [ENVO:03000034] sea grass bed [ENVO_01000059] ...
GCCATCAAGGTCAAAAATAATTAATTTCGTTTGATTAATAGTCATAGCACTTCTATTTATTATTATTTATATCAATAAATACTAATGAGTCAAAGACAGGAATATAAAATAGAACTATATATAGCCCTTATTAATATAAAACTTCCATATTTAGATGTCTGCATTAAATATAGGATATATATTGCGTAGTACCACTCGATTTATAATTTTGAAGACAAGCCAAATATTGAATAATGTACTGTTTTGCACAAGGATATGAAAATTTGATATTGTCATAATTTTAATAGCAGATGGACTAATTGCTCCGTTCAGAACTCCTTGAGCAACTTTGTAAGATCTGTTAATACATAAAGATATTAATTCATAATATCAATTTCAATTCCCTCTGCTTTCAATTTTTGCGCCCTATCATGGATGTAAAGTAGAAACCCTGAATATCCTGAATAACTACGTGTTAATAAATAATCGAACATTCTGCAAGAATAAAATTTATTATTTGAAATTTTAATACAGGGGTAGCACTGAGCTTGAAGAACATTTTAGCTGCTTGCTTAGTAGTTTAATCTAATGGAGATATAGCAAGCTGATAAAGCTTGCAATTAGATATTATCTATTAAATTTAGTTACCGGGGTAACCTACAACATCAACTCCTTCTGGAGCCTTAAAGGTGAAATATGCAAAGGGAAATGTAACGTTCATCTCAAGATTTGCAAATTCAATTATGGTTTTTTGTGAAAAATAGTCATGCAACTCCATTTTTTTTATTCCCTTTTCATCTAGGCCTATTTGAATACGATGAAACTCGGTATCTTGGACGAGTGGTATTAATTCGACCCATTTGAGACCATCCCTGGTCGGTGCGTCCATAATTTCAAAATCTTCATTCAGTGGGCGTATATCGGTGAGCAGCATGATCGGAGCATTACCCAATGCCTCATCAATGGGCTTTGCGGTAGCTTGCAGCAATTCCTCATCATAAATCCATAGATATTCACCATCGGCAAGAATGAGTTGTGGATAAGGTTGCGTATATTGCCAGCGAAAGCGTCCAGGCTTATCTAATGCAACTTCTCCCATTGCATCCTGAATTACTTCACCATTCTCATTAAAAACTGTTTGTAGGAACTGCCCTTCAAATGAGTCTACTTCAGAAAAGAATTTATCAAGTCGCTGAACCGCTTCACTGCTGAATACCGGCAATGAAAATATAAATAACCCAACAACTAGAAATACTTTCCAAATCCGTTTCATTGAATTTTCCTAAACATTAATTTTAAGACTTCGGATTTGGGCTTTAATTCAGCAATACAAATGACAAAAAATGTGAAAAGTGTGTTTGATTTGTGTGCTTGCCTACTATACAGGTGGAGGTGCAATGACTTCGCGGCTTCCGTTGGATTGCACTGCACTAACTACCCCACTGTCTTCCATCTCCTCAATCATGCGTGCTGCACGGTTGTAACCAACTTTTAGTCGACGTTGCAAATATGAGATAGAAGCTTTTCGAGTCTCCGTAACGATTGCTATGGCTTCATCATATAGTGGATCAAGGTCACTATCATCGCGACTTTTAAGGGGTTCTAATCCAGGTATCTCATCCCTGCCATTAATGGGATCTTGAATAACTTCGTCTAAATACACGGGTTCACCTTTTTGTTTTAAGAATCCAACAACTTTGTGCACTTCTTCATCGGATACAAATGCACCATGCAGACGTTCTGGTAAAGAAGTGCCCGGTGGTAAGTACAACATGTCACCATGTCCTAATAATTGCTCCGCACCCATTTGATCCAAAATAGTTCTTGAGTCAACTTTTGACGACACCTGAAAAGCAATTCTGGAAGGAATATTTGCCTTGATAAGGCCCGTGATCACATCAACAGAAGGTCGCTGGGTAGCTAAAATTAAATGGATACCGGCAGCTCTGGCCTTTTGTGCAAGTCTAGCAATGAGTTCTTCAACTTTTTTACCTACCACCATCATCATGTCGGCAAACTCATCTACGATGATGACAATATTTGGTAACGGCGTGAGCTCTTCTGGTTCTATCTGCGCTACACCTTCAACTTGTTCAGACTTCACCAATGGATCAAGTATTGGTTCATCGTCATCAATGGCCTGTTTAACTTTCGTATTATAGCCATGAATACTACGTACGCCTAAGGCTGACATTAGGTGATAGCGTCGTTCCATTTCAGCTACACACCAACGTAACGCATTGGCGGCTTCTTTCATGTCGGTAACGACTGGTGAAAGTAAATGCGGAATGCCTTCGTAGACCGCAAGTTCTAACATTTTGGGATCAATCAGAATCATGCGTACTTGTTGTGGAGTAGCTTTATACAAAATACTCAACAGCATCGCGTTCAAAGCAACAGACTTACCCGCTCCTGTTGTACCCGCTACCAGCAAATGCGGCATTTTGGTTAAGTCCGCTACGATAGGTCTTCCACTAATATCTTTGCCTAAACCCAGAGTTAAAGGAGATCGCGCATCATCATAGGCATCAGACTGTAAAACATCACTTAAAAACAACTAATTCTCGATGTTCATTGGGTATCTCAATTCCAATATTCGATTTACCTGGAATTACTTCTACAACGCGCACACTAATAACCGAAAGTGCACGTGCAAGATCTTTAGCCAGATTTGAAACTTTACTGACTTTTACACCTGGAGCAAGTTGTACCTCAAAGCGGGTAATCACAGGCCCAGGGTGTACCTCTACCACTTCTCCATCCACACCAAAATCAAACAGTTTTAATTCAAGCTGACGTGATATCGCCTCTAAGGCGTCTTCCGAATAGCCTTTGGATGTATCAATCACTTTATCAAGCATAGCTACTGGCGGTAGATCTGTTGCAGCCGCTGCATTGAATAGTGGAATTTGACGTTCGCGCTCTACGCGATCACTAGGCTCAATTTCTTTTATGGTGGGTTCTATCCTCGGTCTTGATCGCTGTTGAATACGTACTTTAGTTTCTTTAATAACTTCATCTCGCTCTAATTTGGCCTGCTTTCCTAAATATTCTTCTCTTAATACACATATATGTTCCCACGCCCATGAACTGAACTTGAGTGTGTACTTTCCAGTGAAATCTAGTAGCCATAACCAAGAAAAACTAGAAAAAATAGTAATGCCGGCAAAAAATAATGCCAACAGTAATAATGTCGCGCCGACAAAGCTAAATACAGCAACAAAGCTGCTTCCGGTAAGATCACCTAGTATGCCGCCCGCAAAACTAGGTAAAAATCCTGGATGAAAATGCAGGGTTGCAAGCCCACAACCCGCAGCTAAAGTCAGTAAGAAGCCAGCCCAACGTACACCTAAGTTTCTGTAATCAATGGCGCCATTTTCAAGCCTACCTTGGTAAAGCAGCCAGCCACTATAGGCAACCATCAATGGTGCGAGATAGGCTAGAAAGCCAAACAGAAAGAAAAACAAATCGGCAAAATAAGCCCCGGCCTTGCCACCCAAATTACTAACTAGATGATTACTACCTGTGTGTGTCCAGCCAGGATCAGCACGATCATAGGTAAGAAGCGCCACCATAAGATATGCGCCTAGCGCAACCAACACTACCAACGCGCCTTCGCGTAAGCCTTTTAGTAACGTGAGGTTGTAATTTACGCTTGCCGACTTTTTTAGTGTAGCCTGTCTCAATCTTATACTAGTCCTTAAGTTTATTGCTTAACCCATTGAATATTATAAAAACAATAAATGCAAGTTTGCATGATTAAGTAATCATGGATTTTTCGTTGGGACCAGCTTGTGGTGAAAATTATTATTTGTGTGCTTGAAAAACCAGGATGTTAGCCAAGCAGATTAATGTATATTGTTACCTTATCGTCTTACGTATGTCCACTTAATCTTGTTTTAACTTTGCTTGCCCTTGATTTTTATAGCTTACATCCTCATTTGTTACTATCTGTTTCCCATTACCGTTCATATAAGCTAATCCGAGACATATGACAAAATTCTTTTAGAATCGATCTAAATAAACAAGCATACTCAATTTTTAGAAGGAACTATGATGGCAGAATCCCGACACTTTCGACTCCTAATTTTGGGCTCTGGCCCTGCAGGCTATACCGCGGGGGTGTATGCGGCACGGGCCAATTTAAATCCTGCAATTATTACTGGCTTAGAACAGGGTGGCCAATTGACAACTACAACTGATGTCGATAACTGGCCTGGTGATGTAGAGGGTTTGCAGGGACCAGAGTTAATGGATCGAATGTTGAAACATGTTGAACGTTATAAAACTGAAGTTATTTTTGATCATATTCATACCGCCGACCTCTCCACACGCCCGTTTGTACTCACAGGGGATGCAGGCAAATATACCAGTGATGCACTTATTATTGCGACCGGAGCCTCCGCTCAATATTTGGGATTACCTTCAGAAGAAGCCTTTAAAGGTAAAGGTGTCTCAGCGTGTGCAACCTGCGATGGCTTTTTCTATAAAGAAAAAAAGGTAGCCGTGATCGGTGGCGGTAATACCGCAGTCGAAGAAGCACTATATTTATCCAATATTGCCAGTGAAGTCATTCTAGTACACCGACGTGATGCCTTGCGTAGTGAAAAGATATTACAAAATCAATTATTTGAAAGAGAGAAAAACGGCAACGTCACAATAAAATGGAACCACGTACTCGATGAAGTATTGGGCGATGATACGGGTGTTACCGGCATTCGAATAAAAAGCACCGTTGATGATTCGGCTGAAGAAATTCAACTTAGCGGCGTATTTATAGCGATAGGCCATACACCCAACACCAAAATCTTTGAAAATCAGCTTGTGATGAATGGTGGTTATATAAAAGTAAATAGCGGACTTCATGGTGATGCCACGGCAACAAGTGTCCCAGGAGTATTCGCTGCAGGTGATGTTATGGATCATGTCTACCGACAAGCCGTAACCTCAGCGGGTTCTGGGTGCATGTCGGCATTGGATGCTGAAAAATATCTAGATAACCTTACTAAGAATTGATCTTCAAAGCGCACGAATCCATTGACGACTGAGAGTCCAAGTCCAGATAAAGCTAGTACCAATTGCAAATTTAGTTTTATTAGTTCGCTTAAAAATATTAAGTGCGCTGATTGGAATGGCTTATTAGCTGATGACAACCCATTTTTACGTCACGAGTTTTTAGATGCGTTAGAGCGAAACGATTGTTTGGGTGAAAAATTTGGCTGGTATCCACATCACCTAGTAGTGCACGATAATAAAGATTCTCTTATTGCTGCTACACCACTTTATATTAAAACAAATTCTTATGGAGAATTTGTATTTGACTGGTCATGGGCCTCTGCTTATGAACAATGCGGACTTAATTATTATCCTAAATTAATTTCATCTATTCCCTACACTCCTGCCACAGGAAGGCGATTACTTGTTGCACCGAATTTATCCACTGAGCTTCAAAATAGCATTGCGATTGATATGATCAAGGCTAGTATTAAAGAAGCAAAACAACTTGGTATGTCGGGCATGCACTGGTTATTTAACCAAGCTAAGGAATGCGAACTATTTAATCAACAAGGATTAATGTTTCGTCTAGGATGCCAGTACCATTGGAATAATCAAAATTATGAATCATTTGATCACTATCTAGAAAATTTTATTTCACGGAAAAGAAAAAAAGTAAAGCGAGAACGACGACGTGTAGCAGAACAACAAATTGAAATCAATCGCCTGCATGGCCATGAGCTTGACGATGAGCTATGGCAACAAGTGCATACTCTCTATGTTAGTACTTTCTATCGAAAAAGTGGATTTCCAACTCTTAGCTTGGAATTTTTTAAAGAATTAGGAAGTACAATGGGTTCGCAAATTGTCTTAGTGCTTGCCTATCATGACAAACAACTTGTAGCCTGTGCAATTAACCTCCGTAGCTCGCATACACTATATGGAAGATTTTGGGGATGCCTAAAAAGCTTTAATAGCTTACATTTCGAAACTTGTTATTATCAAGGCATTGAGTATGCCATTGAAAATAAACTAACAACTTTTGAACCAGGCGCACAAGGTGAACATAAAATCAGCCGTGGATTTTTGCCTAAGAAAACATGGTCCGCACATTGGATTGCAGATTCACGTTTCGAGTCAGCAATTCGTGATTTTTGTCATCGAGAAGAAGGTTATATGCAACAAGAGTGTGAGGATCTAATGGCGCATTCACCTTATCGATCTTCTACTAGATAGTGAATGGATCCTGTACTTACAGATTCGTTGTTACACCAGAGTGAAAATTGTAATCGTGGTCTAAAAATACTTAAGGTACAATCTACTCTACATGATCGGTTGCAACTAGAGATAACGGATCTTGATTTACTTCGTTACTATTAGCAAACATTTTTATGCATTCGCGCGTAATAGTATGCATCTCCAAATCTCAGACACCCACTATTCGGGATATCAAAGCAGATAAATTCTAGAACTTAATCATAGGATTCTTTGCACCAACTAACAACTCAATCATGTGTATTGTCTCAACCCAGCTGCCAGAGCCTTCGTCGTTAAAGAATATCGTTTAGGAAATACGGTAAATGGATATTAAGTGGTTAGATCCTAGCGACCCAGGTGCTTCCTTTCCAGATATCGAGGAGGCACTAACTAATCCCGAAGGACTACTCGCAGCGGGTGGTGATTTAAGCATTACACGATTATTGAATGCTTATCGCAGTGGAATCTTTCCTTGGTATGAAGATGGACAACCTATATTATGGTGGTCACCTAACCCAAGAGGTGTTTTGTTTACAGATAATTTTCGAATATCAACAAGCCTTCGAAAAACGTTGCGCAAACATAAATGGTCGGTGACTTTTGATGGAGATTTTAAAAAGACTGTAATTGCATGTGCAGCACCACGAAGCTATGCACGCGGTACTTGGATCACCAATGAGATGACTGAAGCCTATACAGACTTGCATCAACAAGGTTATGCCCACTCTGTTGAGCTTTGGGATTACCAAGAACGTTTGGTCGGTGGAATTTATGGGGTATTAATTGGAAAAATGTTTTTTGGTGAATCTATGTTTAGTTTTCAAACCAATGCATCAAAAGTTGCGCTTGCTTATGTTGTTAGACATTTGCATCACTGGGGTTTTCCCTTGTTAGACTGCCAACTGCCTTCAGCACATTTGGCAAGCTTGGGTGCTGAAACAATATCGAGAACAGAATATATAAAATTAATGACACCATTATGCAACCAGCAGCTTAATAATTTTAAATGGATATTAGATGAAACTTTAGATGTTGCCAATTGGAAACCGTGATCATACCTGCTATAGCCACGGATCAACTCCTATCCCATCAATTGGCAATCCAGTAGCCTTATCCAGAACAAGCGCCAAATCATTATTTTTTCCTACAAGGGGCAAGAACAATAAATCATCAGCATTATTAGCATGGCTTTTTAGAAATTTTTCAACTTTTTGTTTATTTTTTCCCTCCGCATCAACAAGCGCTGAGAGATTCTTTGCTTTTTCTAAAACTTTATCTTTGTTTTCAATATAAATCTTGTAATATTCAGGTCTTCTTTCAAGGTCAGGCTTTTTGTCTATAATAACTTCAAACATGAATTTCTTTCTTTCATCTTTATCTTCCGGAAAGTCGGCAAACACTAAGATTGGTCCTTTACTTGGCTTGATTTTTAATTCAGGGTATTTAATTTTCGATTCATCAATCTCAACCTTGCCCACAACCTCAAAGCGGTCTACAGCAAATACTAAATAGTACGGGCGCTCACCGTATATGACATGTATTCCATACACCAGAGCAGATAGCTGTATTGTCGCAATGATGCACATATCGAGCACTAATCCAGGTTTGCCTTTTTTAAAAAGAATCAAGGTAAGCAAAGGACCAAGAACAAGATCAACTCCTATAAGCACGCGTAATACTGTCCATGCGCCATTAGCTTCAAAATATGGACGCGGATACCAATAAAAGAAAATTAAAGCAATTACGAAACCGACTATAGTTACACTAATGGCAAAATGGATTGAAAACGCCTTAATTTTATCTAGTGAGAGCAGCATTGAAGATCAAAGATACAAAAACTTATGTAATAATTTTATGTATCTAGAAAATTTGAGCAACTATGAATAGTACCCGAATGCAACCATTTATCGGTCAAAACATTTTAAAGTTATTAATTGACGACACGAATGACTTCAAATCCCTTATCTTTTAGAAGATGTTGTATGCCAGTGTCTCCCCAAAAGTGACCCGCCCCAATAGCAAAAAAATAAGATTGAGAAGGATCGCTCTTTAGTTTCTTTGCAATTCTAGTCGCCATCAAAACATTTCGGTCAAATAGTATCTTTTGCATAAAATCTTTGGAAAATTGATCTTCCTTAATATATTTCACAAATAATTGACCGAATGTATCTATATCACCTTGCATGTAATATTTTACGAATTCTTCCGCAATGCTCGTTCCTTCTTCATTTGCCTGTTCCATAAACTCTACAGTATCACTAAGCATTTTTAACTGTTCATCTTGTGTTAAACTTCCAAAATATTGCATTTGTTCATGAGCGCTTTCTAATCCACCTACAACTTTACCCTCATAACTTGCGCGCTGATAAAGCTGCGCATCCATTGGCGAAACACCAGGATTATTCAGTTGTTGCTCAAGCAAAGATAGACTCGTTGCGAGGGCCCAAATTTTAAATTTTATGAAAGGCTCTACGGTTAGTGCTGGATTAATATTTTGAAGAAGATTTTCAGTCCTTTGTAGTAATTGTGCAGGCACAATATCAACAAGCGTGGCTTCACCATCTAACATTAAGTAACTTACTTGAGAAAGCATATCTTTTGTGCCGAGCGGAATTTCAGTATATACGTAGTCACTCTCTTTAAATGCATTCTCAACACTTGAATGCAATGTGGTTATACGTGGGTCTGGTAAGTGAATAGTGCCAAATAGATACGAAGGCTGTTCACCTTTAATTTTCCATAAAAAAGGCTTCTCAATTGATTCTGCATAGACACAATTCGATACAAAAAGTATGAAGATATAAAAGAATATTAACCTATGATTAAATTTTAAGTTATCTAACACATTCCACCTTTAGCAAAATAAAGTTATACAGCCAAGTACAAGAATAAAAAATTAAAGCTATAAATTATCTAAAATTGCGCGTTTTACAGAATCTAGCTGTGCATCAATAGTGATTAGTTCAGATTTGCTTTGCTTGATCGCAATATCCGGATCTTTCAAGCCATGGCCAGTCAAGGTGCAAACCACAGTACTTCCATTTGGTATGTTGCCTTCCTCAATATCATACAACGCACCTGTTACAGATGTGGCTGAAGCTGGTTCGCAAAAAACACCTTCATTTGAAGCTAGTAATTTTTGTGTGGCTAAAATCTCTTCATCAGAGAAAGAATAAAACCAGCCTTTTGATTCTTTTACTGCTGCCTGCGCATAATCCCAGCTTTGTGGGTGACCAATTCGTATCGCTGTTGCTACAGTCTCAGGATTATCTAGCATTTTTCCTTTAATAAACGGTGCAGCACCCGCAGCTTGGTAACCCAACATCTTAGGTTTCGTAGCGACTTTAGGCGTGGTAATAAATGGACATTCACCATTGCAGTACCCACACGCCTGGGTAACATTATGTCCACCACTTGCAGCAAGTTCAGAATAACCGGTCCAGTGCGCAGAGATATTACCGGCATTCCCCACGGGTATACAGTGAAAGTCAGGTGCACGACCTAATGCTTCCACAATTTCGTACGCTGCAGTTTTCTGTCCTTGCAAGCGATAAGGATTAATAGAATTAACGATGTCTACGGGCGCTTCTTTTGCAACTTCTTTTACTAAACGCATGCCATCATCAAAATTACCACGGATTTGTAAAATGATTGCACCATGCATCATCGCTTGTGCAAGCTTTCCCATTGCAATTTTACCATCCGGTATCAGTACAAAGGCTTTAATACCCGCTCTTGCCGCATAGGCTGCAGCCGATGCAGAGGTATTGCCAGTAGAGGCACAAATAATTGCACGACTTCCTTCAGACACAGCTTGAGTAACTGCAACAGTCATGCCACGGTCTTTAAATGAACCCGTTGGATTCAAGCCTTCATATTTCAGATACAGTTTGATGTCTTTCTGATTTACCTGCTCTAGATTATGACATTGAATTAATGGTGTATCCCCTTCACAAATACTGATAACTCTACAATTTGGTGAAAGAGGTAAAATAGAACGATAGCGGTCGATGAGACCGGTGTAAGATTTTTTATCCATATTTATATTAGTTAAGAAAGTGTTTCTAAACGTATACGCATTATTTTGCTGGTCACCACCTGCAAATTTTCTATCTCTTCAATTGCTTGATTCATATTTTGCTCATTCACCTCGTGCGTAAGAATAATGATTGGCACGCTTTTGGCATTTGCTTGTGGTTCTTTTTGAATAATCGCCTCAATACTAATGGTATGATTTGCAAATATTTGTGTGACATCTGCTAACACGCCAGGGCGATCCTGCACGTGGATGCGCAAATAATAGGCCGTTGATACATCATCCATGGATAACACTGGGATATCAGATAAAGCATCAGGTTGAAATGCCAAATGTGGTACACGATTCTCCGGATCTGAAGTTAACGCGCGTACCACATCTACAAGATCGGCGACTACAGCTGAACCAGTTGGCTCAGCACCTGCTCCGGCACCATAATACAAGCTAGGCCCTAGCGCATCAGCTTTAACTAATACGGCATTCATAACACCATCAACATTTGCAATAAGACGTCGGTAAGGTATTAAAGTTGGATGCACTCTGAGCTCCAATCCATTTACTGTTCTTTTTGCGATACCTAAATGTTTAATGCGATAACCAAGCTCAGCTGCATACGCAACATCCGCACTAGTAATTTCAGTAATTCCTTCTGTATATACCTTTTCAAATTGCAACGGTACACCAAACGCAATTGATGCCAGAATTGTTAATTTATGTGCTGCGTCAATACCTTCGATATCAAATGTTGGATCAGCCTCTGCATAACCAAGCTGCTGCGCTTCTTTTAATACGTCATCAAAGTCTCTACCTTTGTCACGCATTTCCGTCAAAATATAATTGCCGGTGCCATTGATGATGCCTGCCAGCCATTGAATAGAGTTACCGGCTAAACCCTCACGTATTGCCTTTATAATTGGGATTCCACCTGCAACCGCTGCTTCAAATGCAACAGTTACACCCTTTTCTTGCGCATGTTGAAATATTTCATTGCCATGTAAAGCAATAAGCGCTTTATTTGCGGTGACTACATGCTTGCCATTGTTTATCGCTTTCAAGACTAATTCACGTGCTTGGTCAGTGCCGCCAATAAGTTCTAGCACAATTTCAACTTCTGGATCATTAACAACTTTATTTGGATCTTCAGTAAGCGTGATGGCTGAGGTATCACATGCACGTTTATTTTTAATGTTTCGTACACTTGCAATAGTAATTTGAATTCCACGTCCGGCACGTCGCACAATTTCATCTGCATTACGTGACAAAATATTAGCTGTACCACTACCTACGGTACCCAAACCTAATACACCAACTTTAACTGGTTCTAACACACCATTACTCTTATAGTCTTTACACTCTATGTGTTTTTTAACATTTTCTTAATGCCTCTGACCGCTTGTCGAGTTCGATGTTCATTCTCAATCAAACTAAATCGTACATGCGTATCACCATACTGGCCAAACCCTACCCCAGGTGACACTGCTACTTGCGCATCTTCTAATAATTTTTTTGAAAACTCCAAAGAGCCAAATTCTCGATATGGTTCGGGAATTTTAGCCCATACAAACATGGTGCCCTTAGGTTTCTCGACCTTCCAACCTGCACTGTTTAATCCATCACACAATACATCGCGACGACTCTTATATGTTGCACGCACATCATCAATGAATTCTTGTGGGCCGTCGAGTGCAGCAATTGCTGCAACTTGAATTGGTATGAACATACCATAATCTAAATAAGATTTTATACGTGACAGTGCCGCAACTAATTTTGGATTACCACACATAAAGCCAACACGCCAACCTGGCATGTTATAGGTCTTTGATAGAGAATAAAATTCTACGGCAATTTCTTTAGCACCAGGTACTTGTAATATCGATGGTGACTCATAACCATCAAATGTAATCTCGCCATAAGCAATATCATGTACTAACCATATATTATGTTCTTGTGCGATCGAAACTAATCGCTCTAAAAAGGCGAAATCAACACACTGTGTGGTAGGGTTGCAAGGAAAATTTACAATCAGCATTTTTGGCTTCGGCCAGGAATCTTGAATCGCTTTTTCCAATTCTGAGAAAAAATCTGAATCTTCCACTAGTGGTACATATATAATTTCTGCACCTGCAATTACGCAGCCATACGCATGGATCGGGTAAGCAGGATTAGGAACTAATACAGCATCGCCGGGCCCCAACGTTGCTAAAGTTAAGTGAGCAAGCCCTTCTTTAGATCCAATTGTAACAATGGCCTCTGCTTCTGGATCAATTTCAACAGCAAATTTGCGCTGATACCAATTTGCAATTGCCTTACGTAAACGAGGGATACCACGAGAAAGAGAATATCGATGCGTATCTTCACGCATTGCCACTTCAGCTAGCTTTTCAACGATATGTCTAGGTGGCGGTCGATCCGGGTTACCCATCCCAAAATCGACAATATCTTCCCCTTTTGCTCTCGCATTGGCCTTGAGTTCGTTTACGATATTAAATACGTAGGGAGGGAGCCGTGAAATTCTTGCAAAATCATCCATTAGATAAGTCTATCCTGACAAGCGCAGAGTATAATACGCGATTCAATATTAACTGCCTAACCAAATTATACTCACAAACCTAAAGGACCAGATGAGCCTAACTCAAGACTTTGTAGATGCAAATTTCATTATCACAGGCTATAGGCCAGGTTGCGTGCTGATTAATAACGAACCTCACTCTCGAAGCCTAGTTGTATGCCCAGACAAGCTAATCGCTCCATGGGAAGTTACAAGTGTGGATCAACTGCATGAGGATAATCTCGCAACTATTATAAATTTAGACCCTGAAGTAGTGTTATTCGGTACGGGAGATCGATTAATACTTCCTAAACCAAAAATCTTGGCGCTATTCGCGCAATACAAGATTGGACTAGAGACTATGAAAACGAATTCAGCATGTAGAACTTATGGGATACTCATTGCAGAAGGACGCAGAACAGCAGCAGCATTTATATTCCCGGATGACAAATAAATTAGTTCTTAGGTAAGTATTTAAGTGGATCTACCGGCTTTCCATTGTGTCGAATTTCAAAATGCAGTTTCGGTGCTTTTGTACCGGTACTACCCAATTCTGCTATTTTTTGACCGCGTGTAACTGCACCACCTTCTTTTACTAACAATTTTCTATTATGAGCATAGGCACTTAAGAACTGTTCACTATGTTTAACTATTATTAGATTGCCGTAACCCAACAGTCCATCACCGCTATACACCACTTTTCCAGAAGATGCTGCAAATACGGGCTGACCCACTTTACCTTCGATATCGATTCCTTTGTTACCTCCAGCCTTTATAGAATATGTGCTAATTATTTTTCCTTTTGTTGGCCAACCCCACTCATGCTTAGCCGGTTTGATAATAGTTTTCTTTGGTTTTGATACAGAAGCAGTGGAAGTTTTAGCCTGTTTAGATTTATTCGCGCTTGTTGTAGATTTAGATTTAGTATTAGCAGTTTTTGCTCTAGATTTTACAGCATAGGTCTTAGAAGTTATTGGCGGACGTGTTAGTCGTAATCTTTGGCCTGCATAGATAGTATAAGGTGCACGTATATTATTCCACCCACCGAGCTCTTTATAGTCAATGCCATGTTGCCATGCAATTGAATATAAAGTCTCACCAACTAGTACAGTGTGATAGCCATAATCATAATCATAATAAACCTTGCTATTATAATTTGTCGCACATGCAGTGAGCATGATTAAAAAAGTACTGACTAATACAATACGAATTCGCTTGAGCATCAATGTATATATTTGAAATAAACGATGGCGGCTATTAATAATAAGACCGTAATCCAACCAATCCATTCCACATATTTCAGTACTAACGGCTCAAGCTTAGGGCCTGCAATTTTAAGCAAGCCTGCAACAAGGAAAAAGCGCGCACCTCTTCCGATAAATGAAGCAATAACAAACGGGATGATCGCTAAAGAAAGCAATCCAGCTGTGACTGTAAATAGCTTGTATGGGATGGGTGAAAACCCAGCAACAAATACAATCCAAACTCCCCATTCAGTAAACCAAACACGTACCATTTCAAACTTTGGCCAATTTGAAGAGTTTTGTAGCCATGGTTCGATGTATTCAAAAGCAAAAGCACCAATTAAATAACCAAAAAGTCCACCTAACACTGAGGTGAGTGTAGTTAGAAACGCAAACCACCAAGCTCGATCTGGTCGAGCTAATGACATCGGTGCAAGCATTACATCTGGTGGGATTGGAAAAAAAGAAGATTCTGCGAAACTTAAAACGCCTAAGTAATATACTGCATGTGGATGCTTTGACCATCCTATTACTTTGCTATACAACCAAGTGAATATATTCATTATAAAAGATTCACTGAAATTCAAATTTTTCCTTGAATGAGTGGCACAAAACTCACTGCTTCTAGTTTTTTTTCTTGAATCCCATCCTTTGTTTTATTCATTAAAATCAAATCTTGAATTGCGGGTGTTCGTCCTACAGGGATCACTAAACAACCATTTTCCGCTAATTGATCAATTAATTGTGATGGAATTTCTTTTGGGGCTGCAGTCACAACAATTGCATCGTATGGCGCATAACTTTCCCAACCCCAAGTACCATCTGATAATTTGAATTTAATATTTCGTAAACCAAGATTTAACGCTCGTCGTCGCGCTAGTTGATACAGAGGCTCAATACGCTCAACGGTGTAAACTTCTTTTACCAAAGCAGCAAGTATCGCAGCTTGATATCCTGATCCCGTACCTATCTCTAAAACTTTATCGGGTATTCCATTTTGCATCATTGCTTCCGTCATTCGCGCAACCACATAAGGTTGTGAGATTGTTTGTTTGTGGCCAATAGGTAAAGCCGTATCTTCATATGCACGTGAGGCTAAAGCTTCATCAACAAATAGATGCCTTGGTGTCATACGCATCGCTTCTAATACATTAACATCGCATATGCCTTTTTCTTCTAAGCGGGCAATCAAGCGGTCCCTTGTACGCTGCGAAGTCATACCAATGCCTTCATGTACGTTGTGTTTCATGACAAGCCTTAAGACAAGTGAATCAAATTATTTTGCAATTAGACACCCAATCGGCTACTTCTTGCATCGCATTGTAGTGTGTGAGATCAAGATGCATTGGTGAAACAGAAACATATCCATTTTTAATGGCATGAAAATCAGTACCTGGTCCAGCATCTTGTTCAGGCCCAGCCGCACCTACCCAATAAATTGGATTACCTCGTGGATCTTCAGATTTAATTACAGGTTCAGCCTTATGACGATTTCCCAAACGTGTGGCCTGGATACCCTTCAATTCTTCTTTAGGTACATTAGGTATGTTTATATTAATAATCACATCGTTAGGTAGTTGAGTCGTCGTGAGCTTAGAGATAATTTCAAAGCTAACCTGTGCCGCAACCTCTAAATATAGCGGCTGAAATGAGGTAACCGAAATTGCCACTGCAGGCAGCCCTAAAAATCGACCCTCCATCGCAGCTGCCACCGTACCCGAATATATGACATCATCACCAAGATTAGCGCCGGCGTTAATGCCAGCCACTACAATATTAGGCTCATCTTTTATCAAGCCAGTGATGGCCAAATGTACACAGTCCGTAGGTGTACCATCCACGCTATACCAGTTTTCAGCTACCGCTCGGGCACGTATAGGCCGATCTAGGGTTAAAGAATTGCTAGAGGCGCTCCGATCTCGTGTAGGTGCCACAACAGTAATCTTGCCAAATGGAGCCAACGCCTTCGCTAGCATTGCAAGTCCGGTAGCATATATACCGTCATCGTTACTCAATAATAGGTGCATTGCAGCTGCTGAAATTCTTTACTGTGGAAGGTAGAATGAAGCCCAGGATTTAGCCAGGAATAGTAGCAAATTTAAATACCTGTATGGAAATGCGGATATGTCCCAGCATGGAAGTTCTAAATCAAATGACAGCCCTCGCTTTGCAGATCTTCTCAGCGATGTAAAACCCCTTAATTCAAATCACTCAAATATAGCAGAAGACCACGCACCTAAGCCTAAACCCACTCCCAGACAAACACTCAAAGATAAACAGCGTGTGCTAAGTGAATCTTTAGACATTAGCCTTGAATTTGAAGATTTACAACCGGGGGATACTCTTTCTTTTTGTAGACCTGGGATTCAAAAAAATATATTCCGGAAACTTAAAAAAGGGCAATTCAGCGTAGGCGACGAATTAGATTTGCATGGAATGACTATTGCTGATGCTCAACCAGCGCTTACTCAATTTATACAAGCATCTCGAGTGGAAAATATACGTTGTGTAAGAATTATTCATGGAAAGGGATATGGCTCTAGCAATAAAGGGCCAAAACTAAAACCTATGGTTAATCAATGGCTACAAAAAAGAAATGAAATTTTAGCTTTTTGTTCTGCACGTCCTATTGACGGCGGTACTGGAGCAGTATACGTATTGTTAAAATCTCTCCCTTAGTATAGGGCTAGTGAATAGTTAAGAATGATTCTGCAGTAATGTATTGGAATCTAAATTAGATAGCGGCTCTTCAAATATATAAGTTTGATTTCCACCAGAATTCTTGGCTGTATAACATGCCATATCTGCAAATTTTAACACTTGATTAAAGTCTATATCATTTTGACATACACCTACTATACCAACACTTATACCAACTTTTAATTTAGTCCCGTCCCATTCCATTACGTAATCACTAATCTTCTGACAAATAGTCTCGGCAATTGTAATTCCTTTTTTCAAGGGACAACATTGCAGTAATAATCCGAACTCATCACCACCCAAACGAGCAACAATATCCTCTTCACGCACTTGTTCTTTTAATAATTTGCCTATTTCAATTAGCATCCGATCACCTGCGGCATGTCTTGCAATATCATTAACCTTTTTAAACCCATCGAGATCGCAAAATAAAAAGGTATGATGGAAATGATCCTTATCATCGCGTCTTATTGATTTATAAAATGCATCTTTAAAACCGCGGCGATTGTATATCGGAACTAACGGATCGTGTATGGCTTGTAATTTTATTTTTGTATTCGCGCGTTGCAGTGATTGTAATAACAATGCAACATATGGCGGAATCATAATCATCATCGCAAATACGGTAATAGTAATTAATACTTCGTTGCGCCAATACTCACTCACGAAAACCACATAAACAAATCCAACCAGTGAGATAAAAAGTGTAATAAATAAATAACGCACACCATAACGAAATCCATTGCCTACTATTATCAATAAATACACTACAGAAAATGGTGCGGTATAGGTCTTGCCTAGTAATAACGCAATCGAAATAAACGTTACATCATGAAATAAGCAAGAAATTCTGCGTGCAATTGACGGCGCGGTATTAATAATTGTGCTGACAATAATCAACACACACATGCTTATCGAAATTCCAGTTAATATTAAAATTCTGCTTAATACATCAGCATCAATATGACTGCGAAAATAAGGAGAGAGGAAATAACCAAACATGAACAGCACCATCACGATACGTAGCATTGCTTGAGCAAATTCGCTATCCTCACGCGAAGCGATGCGCTGATTTATGGCTTCAAGCATGGTGGTATCAGTGTTAGCCCTTTACATTTAGCAGCGATCCATCTGAGTGTGATCGCAGACTATTTTTCTTTATTATGCAATTACTTAATGAAATTATTTTGGTATAGAACTAAACTAGTATTTTAAATCAAAAGCTTATTGGATCTGCTTAAAGTCGACAGGTTGCAGATTCTCTGCTCTAGCCGGTTTAACTAAATCTGCTTTTTGCTGAAATGATCGGAACATAGCCGAGTAAGTATGCTACTGACAGTTTATGATTTGAGGCAATTATTTAGATTTTTTAATTTCATCACATGCTTGCATAAACTGTTCACGTGTAATTTCTCCTTTGGAAAACAGTCTTAAATATTTTTTTGCATATTTATTTTCATCGGCCCATTCTATGGTTTCAAGAAAAGCCCTCTGTTCCTCACCAGTGAGTCCATATAGTTTTCTTGCCAATTCAATGGATTTAAATCCTGTACTCATATTAGTTTCATCAATTAATAAAGTTTTGACTTTTAAAAATCAAGGCAAATTATAAAAAATAACAGAACATATTAGGCAAATATACTCTATAAATGCAAAAATTAGCAGTTCGTCTTGAGCTGCTGAATCACTTGGGAGCGGGAAATTCACCACATTTTGGAGTTAGCCTACTGGCGGTGTACATACAATAAACTTGGGTAATCAAACAAATATTTCAAAGTTTGACAATTGCAATTTACTTTTTCATATATCCTTGCGGGCGCAAAGCGACATCGCATTCAATTGCAGCGCAAACAGATCCATCTTTTAAATAGTATGCATATTTGAATGTAGGCGTACTGCGGCCTCTCTCTTTAAGATCTTTTTCAATTTTGGGCACCAATTCTGGTGGAAAGTCAAAACGTAACTCTAAATCAGTAGTACCCGCACGTATGAAATCTATTTGTAATTTGCGTGTCCAGGCTGCATAGCCTGGAAACAACTTTCCACATGAAAGCGCTGCAATAGGATCTGCGAGTGATGCAATAAACCCACCAAACATCGTACCTTGATGATTGATTGCAGCTTTAGACAGTGGTAGTAGCAATCGAATTTTACGCCAGTCTGGAGTGAGTTCCAAAATTTTGACTTGCATCATTTTAAACGGCTCAAAGTTTTCGAGCCGTTTGATGGCGCCGCCTAGTTCAACATCAGCCATTCTGTAACTCCTCTAAAATATAGTTTTTTTATCTCAACTTTTACTTTTTCTAATAGTTGATGGATAACTTCGGTGTATGCGTAATCATAAAGCACAGTAAATTGCTTCGCTTTGCTCACAATAGCAACGAAGGTTAAATGTCTACTTAGTCTGAGGTGTGATTAAGCGGCCTCTTTGGCAGTTTTACTAGTCGATTTCCTAGATGCTTTTTTAACTGATTTCTGTGCTGCGGCTTTTTGAGCAGGCGGAAATTCATCTACCATAATTGCTGCGCGTGTTGCCACATGTGCTTCTTCAACTAATTTTGCTTCTTGTTGGGTTATCACGCCTTGAGCAACTGCATCTTCTAACCAATTGTTCGGTCTACCCAACTCAGGTGCAAATATGCGTGCTTTTCTAAGCTTGCGCCCTGCTTCTCTAGCGGCAACCACAGCATTAAATGCGTATTGAACACGTCCTACTGGATCTTGTGGATCTACGCTCTTGAAAATTCCATCCGTAAGACGGTCTCTTGCTTCAGAAGGTTCGATCAACATTTTTGCGACCTCATGTCCTACGCGATCATTTGGGTATCGCAAGCTTTTGCCTGTTGGAAAAACAAAAAATCGAAGAATTTGTCCAAAGAAAACTGATGGGAAATTACGCATGATTTCATCTAACGCATCTTGCACATTGTAAAGACAATATTTTGTACTCCATTCCACCAGTGGCAAGTCTTCTGCTGGTCGCCCTGTATCTTCAAATCGTTTTAATATTGCTGAGCATAAATACATATAACTTAGCGCATCAGCAAAACGGCCAGAGAGTTTCTCTTTGCGTTTTAATCCACCACCTAAAAACAACATCGCAAAGTCAGAGATAAATGAATAACTCGCACTCATCCTAGCCAAACGCTTAAAGTAGCCTTTAGTTGGCCCTTGAATAGGACTTGGTGCAAGTCTGCTACGTGTTAGACCATACAAAAATGATCTTGCACCGTTGCGGACGGCATAACCTAGATGTTTAAATAAAGCCTGATCAAACTGTTCAAGTCCCGCTTCTTGATTTGGATTGGATGCAGCATTAACTTCTTCGATTAAATGCGGATGACAACGCATCGCGCCTTGACCAAAAATAATCAAACTTCGTGTTAGGATATTTGCGCCTTCAACGGTGATACTAATTGGTATAGATTGATAAACGCGTGCAAGATAATTACTTGGGCCAATACAAATACCTCTGCCGCCATGTATATCCATGGCATCGTTAATGACCTGACGCATACCTTCTGTGTTGTGATATTTAAGGATCGCGGTGACCACAGAGGGCTTTTCACCATGATCAATTGCTGAAGCAGTAAGCCTGCGCCCTGCCTCCATCATGTAGGTCAAGCCCCCTATTCTTGTTAGCGCTTCTTCAACACCTTCGAACTTTCCAATTGGAACATTAAATTGTTTACGTACACGTGCGTATGCACCCGTCATATAACTGGCAAACTTTCCGGATCCGGTTCCTAAGGCGGGTAATGAGATACCGCGCCCAACAGAGAGACACTCAACTAGCATGCGCCAACCATTGCCAATTTGTTCTTGCCCACCAATGATCCAATCCATGGGTATAAACACATCTTTGCCCCAATTCGGTCCATTTTGAAATGCGGAATTAAGCGGATAATGACGATTACCGATGTTTACCCCATCGGTGTTAGTAGGAATTAGTGCACAGGTTATGCCTAAATCTTCTTTATCGCCTAGCAATCCATCGGGGTCATAGGCTTTAAATGCAAGGCCTAAAACTGTAGCTACCGGACCGAGTGTGATATAGCGTTTTTCCCAATTGAGACGTAGACCTAAAACTTCCTTTCCTTCATGTGTACCTTTGCAAACTACACCGGTGTCGGGGATGGCCCCGGCATCGGAACCGGCATTAGGTCCGGTTAAAGCAAAACATGGAATTTCATCACCTACTGCTAAACGAGGTAAGTAATAATCCTTTTGCTCTTCAGTACCGTAGTGCATTAAAAGTTCTGCAGGTCCAAGTGAATTGGGCACCATCACGGTTACCCCTGCAGTGCCACTACGCGTTGATATTTTCATCACCACCGAAGAATGTGCGATCGCAGAAAATTCGAGCCCACCATATTTTTTCGGAATAATCATACCAAGGAATTTATTTTTCTTAAGAAACTTCCAAGCTTTAGGTGGCAAGTCATTGAGATCATGAGTAATTTCCCAGTCATCAACCATCTGACAAAATTCTTCTACTGGACCATCCAAAAAGGCCTGTTCTTCAGCAGAAAGCTCCGAGGTTTTGTGTTCTAGTAATTGCTCCCAATTAGGATCGCCTCGAAACAATTCGGCTTCCCACCATGCTGTACCGGCTTCAATTGCCGCACGTTCCGTATCCGACATTGGTGGCAGCACCTTTTTAATGTACGCAAACATGGGCTTACTTAAGAATTTAATGCGTAGGCTAGAGACATTCATCAGCGTCAATAAGATGAACAGCGCCCAGATAATCGAACCTGCTACAACGCCTAAGAATCCAAATAAAGCCAGCAAGATAAGTGCGCCACCCAGCACGAGTGTCCAGATTGAAAACGACCAGTTTGCTCTGGCCAAGCCAAACGCCAACCCACCTAGTGCCAGTAACCAAACAAGTAATGTCATTGAAAGTTCCTCCTGTTGAAAGGTGCTACACCATTAAAATTAGCTATGGGCATTGTACTCTACTAGACTGGAATCCCGCGGTTACACGTACATGACAGATTGTCAGTTTATAAACTTTCTTAAAGAAGAAAGGGATTTCTAGTGTAATTTGCTCAGATATGAGTATTTAAATTAATAAAAGTTTATAACTTATTGTTTAATAATATTTTCTATATATTAAACTGGAATTACTCTAATATATAAGTGTACGCAAGAGTTTGTCCAAAACGGTCCACTTCAATTGATACTTCTGGTGCCAAAAATAGTTCTTTGACGGTTTGTAAAAACTGGCTTGGTTTAGATGCGGACACTCCATTGATTGATTTGATAATGTCACCATTAAATAGGCCAAGAGTTGCTGCACTTGTATTGGGTCGAATTTTGGACACCGTAAATCCAATCACTCGCTGGTCTTCCACCAGTGGCAAAAAGCCGATTTCAGATACCAGGCGTTGTCTCGCTTTTACATAATCCATTACCTCATCTCTAGATAAGGTAATCAGTTGTTGTTGAGGTATAGATTGTGAATGATGTGCTTGAAGAATCAGGTCACCTACGCTGTTGCGTAAATGCAGTGTGTGAACATTTCCCCCGCAACTTACTTTTGCAGAACCACGCAAAACATCGATTAGCTCGCAACCTTGAATCTTTTCACCCAATGCAAGTAGTTGCTCATTGCCTTGTGCATCTACAAACATTGCATGGGCATGGCTATCGCCTACGAATGTTCCACTCAACGTCCAATCTTGTTGGCTTGCATATGCGAATGAAACTAAAAAGCTAATAATTACCAACAAAGTAATTGCTGGCCATCCGTGTTTAGACAGGATAGAAGTCAATGGGGTAATTGAAGGTAAATGGTGGAACATCTTCTGCACCAAAATTGATTAGTTTTACCCTTTGCAACAATTTACTTTCAAGCTGAGGGTTTCCTAATTCACTAGATACGATACTGCAGTGCGTTACTTTTCCAGATGGAGCAATAGTAAGATTCAATACCACTTTACCTTGCAAGCTAGCGTCTTTTCGCAGTTCGCGGTTATACATTGTGAATAGACCACTCTTATTTCGATCAAACGTAATCTGAATTTTTTCTAGATCACGAGTTTTACCATAACCAGAACCGTCTCCATTACCAGAACCTGCTCCACCGCCACTGCCAGTGCCACCTGCTCCACCAAGACCTGGCACACCACCAACTTGACCTGCAGAACGACCCCCTAACCCATTACCACCTGTATCTTTACTAAGACTCGCAGTATTAATTCCGCCACTGGCTTTACCATAATTCTTCGTCACCAGGGAACGTTGTACGGCTTTACCTTCCGAACCACTTCGATTTAATGAGCGCTCACCTAATGTCTTAACCGATGAATCATTTTTAAGATCCGCTAAGTCATCTTTCATTGCTAACAAGCCGGAGCTTGCTGCAATTTCTTTAGCTGATTTAGTTTTTACCGGTGCCTTTTTAGGCTTCGCTGCGGTCTTAATTGGCTCTTTCTTTGGTTTCGGCTTTGGCTTAACTTGTGGCTTAGGTTTAGGCTTCACCTTTGTCTCAATGGGCTTAACCTTCGGTGGTGGCGGAGGCGGAATTTCCACCTTAGGTATAAGCTTTACTAATTGTTTAGGATCTTCTTTCTCAGGTTCTTCTGGCTCAGGTAATGGTAAAAATGAAAACAAAAGAGATAAAAAAAGAACACTGGCTAACGACCAGCGTAGGAGTTTTCTAAAACGCTCCTGTGTTTCCTTTTGGATCGTCCACGGTAAATCGTGTGGGTAATATGAATTGGCAATCACTGCAGACATGTTAGGACTCTAGTTGGGTATCCTTTTGTATTACGGATAATGAAATTTTGGAAAATCCCGCATAATTCGCACAGATGCGCATAACTCGGTCTAGTACTTTATAGGGCACTTCTTTATCGCCCATAATTGTAACTTCGCGCTCTGGGTCTTCTTCCGAAACCGGGACGACTTCATCTGCGAGCTGTTTTAATTTTGCAATAAAAAATGCCAGCTCATCTGAATCTTCTTTCATCACTTCTTCAACAGTTATAACTTCTTCGCCTTGTAAACGAACACTCTCATTGCTGAGCATAACTACTACAGATTCATGCGGTATTGTCTCGGCAATTGATTCTGGCATTTCAATGCCTTTGGGATTGGGTAAAGGCGTAATATCAGAAGTATTTACTAGTAAGAAAAACACCAGGATTGTAAAAATATCCATTAACGAGACAACGTTAAATGGAGGCTGCTTTTTAGAGCGTCCGTGTTGACGTTCCATGCGTGCTAGCCTTCTTGTACCTACTGACATTGTTTTTATCCTTAAATAATTCGCCTAAACGGGAGCGTCACCTAACGAAATTTCTGGAAATAATTCAGCTCGTGTAAAGCTGCCATCTTCTTTTTCAATATCAATCGCGCGTACCGCATCCATCACAAGCACCAAATTCTCGTATTCGATTTCAGGCTCGAGCAAGATAGAGGCTGATATGGTATCTGGATATTTATATTTAATCGCTTGCAAAAACTCAGAAAGAGCTAGTACGTCATAGCCTTCTTCCGTTTTTTCTATTATCGATAAACGACCACGATTTTTATCTTGTACAATCAATCGATCACTCTTGATGATTACTTCTAAGACAAGCTTTTTATCATCGGGCTTAACAACATTAGACTGTGGTGGCAGATGCAGCTCCAAAATGGAGATTTTGGAAAATACCAACATCATGAGTAGGAAAGGCACTAGAACCACCATCAAATTCATGAATGCGGTAACACTAAGCTCCGCATCTTGCTTGTTGGAGCGATTATGCCAACGTCGTTTTTTATGCATTTCTATTTCGCTCTTTATGCTGTCGCTTCAGCTGGCTTGCGATCAGTTACAAAATTTAGAACTTTTACAGATGCCATTTCCAGACTATCTACAATCTCAGTTGTTTTAGTCGTAAGCCATGCGTGAATCAGCAGTAACGGAATACCTACCATCAATCCAAATGCCGTTGTGTTCATTGCCACGGAAATATTCGCAGACAAGATGTCCGCCTTATCTGCAGGATTTGCTTCTGCGATCGATGTGAACGCACCAATCAATCCAATAATGGTTCCAAGCAATCCTAATAATGTTGCGATATTTGCAAAGGTTGCTAGATAGTGAGTTCGCTTTTCTAGCTTTGGCAAGACTTCCATCAAACCTTCTTCCATTGCAATTTCTACGTCATCACGTCGACGTGACGTCTTAGCACGCATAAATCCGTAATGAATAATACGGCTTACTGCGGCTTTTGATTTTTCTGCAAGGCCCATTGCTTGAGTTAGATTTCCACTTTTTAATGCAGACTGTAACTTATTCCATGCAAGTTGATTTCGCGTACGTGATGCAGATAGATATAAATATCGTTCAATTGCGATTGCAATACCAACTCCTAACACAATTGCAATGGGGATCATAAACGGTCCACCCGATTGAAAAAATGAAACGACGGTTTCATATAAACTCATGCTTTGCGGCTCGGTTGCCATCAAGGCCTGCGCTGCATCGGCAGCCAACATCTCTGTACCATCTGCCGCGATGATTTCTGACCCATTCTCTTCCATTGTCTTGCTCCTTAGCAGTTACGCTTCATAAATAAACACAACACTAGTTGTACTGTTCGTAATAACTAACTTTTCTTTTATGCACGTCCTTATCAATAGGCCCGAGCACTTCATCTATTAAACTTTGCAGTGGTTTGCCATCTAGTTCACCTGGCTCGGGTGCTTTCCATGGCACAATCACAAGCGCTTTAGGTAATTCACGATTACCAATAACTGATATACCTTCGAGTTCCTGTGTTGGCTCTTCTGCAAGCACTGTATAGCTAATCAACAACAAGACTATTAGAAAAAATATCCCTTTCAATTTATGTATGTTCCACATAACGTCCTTAGCTACCTTGCTTTTTTAGTTGTACCATCCAAGCAGCAACTTGTTTGTCCTGCCCACCGGTTAAATTTAAATACTCCTGGTAATGCTTTATCGCACAGTCTATTTTCCTTAAATACAGATCACACAAAATACCCAGATTCAGATGGGCGTTTTGATAATCCGGACGTGCGGACAATGCTTTTTTATAAAGTTGTTCGGCCTTTTTAAAATCACCATCTTCACGATACATGATAGCTAAATGATTAAGTGCATAAGAATTTTTAGGATTAATAGTCAACGCTTTTTTAAACGAGGCTCGTGCCATTTCCACTTCACCTAGTTCTTTATGCGCAAGCCCAATATTGACCCACGGACCAGAAATACGTTTATCCATGCTCGCTACTTTCTTCATTTCTTTAATCGCTAACGCATAGTCCTTTGAGCGCATATGTTTTAATGCCGCGTTATATGCTGTTGCGGTCTTTTGACTTACTTTAAACGCTGATTGTTCAACCACTTTTTCTGTCTTTATAGTGGCTTTTGATGTCGAACTTGGCATTTTAAGTTTTGGCATATTTCCACAGCTACTTAACAACAAAAAAAGCAAGCAAAAAGAAATATTAATAAATATTTTGTACAAGACTCTCACTCCTTTCTGCTTTTACATATTGCGCAGGTGCTAATTTTGTCAATTCGGCTAAACTCTTTTTAACCCATTCATCATAAACACCGTCGGTAATTCGCGTTACATTTAATTCATAAGTTTCAATCGCCTGTTCTTCAAACGGAAAAGCTTGTTCTTCAAGTAAAATGTCATATTGTTCCAACTCTTCTGCAGAAAGTTTCGGTGGACGATCCGACTCCATGAGCGCCTTACTGAAGTCATGATAAATACGTGCTGTCCAATATGTTGCAGCAGTTGTCACTTGCTCCACTTTATATCTACTTGCCGCTTGATAGGCGTCTAATGCAATCTGCATTTGTTTTTTCTTGCGTTGAAGATTTTTCTTCAGCGGATGAGTTAAAAATATTTGGCTATAGGCCTCATATTCCGGATGTGCTAAATCTAGCGTAGCGGTCGCTGCTAAATACCTTGTTCGGGCAGTACGTTCAGCACCTGCCTTTGCATCAGCTTCAATTATTTTTTCTTGCCAATTTAATTTATCATCGAGGTACTTACGCTGTGCATACATAGTGACTAATTTGTGCATGGCCTCCATGGCAGGCTCAACCGGTCTTGGATGTTTTTCGATATAAGTAATTAAGCTTTTCTCGGCACCAACAAAGTCACCACCTTTGCTATACAGATCCGCGGCTTGTAGGCGCGCTTCGCGTTGTAATGTTGGATCTTTTGCATCAGCACCAATTACTGCATACTCTTTTGCCGCTTTTAGGTGTTGGCCGCCTTTATCATAAGAAACTGCTAACTTGCGTGTAACATCACCCTGTAATTCATGTTTAGGATAACGATGACGAAAATCTTCTAGTGTAGTAGCTGCGCTATTCCAATCTTCAAGTTCTAGTAAAGCTGCAGATGCATCATATTGTGCTGTTGCACGAATTTCGGCATCAGGCACTACTTTGCCAACTCTTAAATAATGCTGAACAGCCGCTTTTAGATCACCTTCTTTTTTACTTGCTTCACCTTGTTTATATACTGATGCAGCTAACCTATCTTTGAGTGGATCACGTAAGTCTTTTTTTGCTTCTACTCGTTGTAATGCTTGCACATAGGCTTTTTCAGAGCTTGCATAGTCGCCTATATCAAAGGCAGAATGTGCCGCAACGGTCCAAGCTGAGAGCTGCAGTTTTTTATCTGCATTCGGGTACTTTTGTATAATTACGTTTGAGGCCTCAGTCGCGCGCTTATAGTCTTTGCGCGCATATAGCTCTTCTGCTGAAACCGTCATGACCTTTGGTACTTCAGGATGTTCGGGGAAGTTCTCGCCAAATCTGAAGCTACTGTCAATGAGTTGGCTTTTTATTAAAGTATGATTAGCCGAATTCTTTTCAAGTTTCAGCCACTCATTATATGCGATGATCGCTGCATAACCTGATTCAGCAGACTTAGGATGCTTTGCGTATCCATATGCAGTTTTTTCATACTCAGTTACCGCATTTTTATACTGTTTAGTTTCATAGAGCACTTCAGCGAGATAGAAATTCATCTCGGGTGCTTTTTCATCTTGCGGGAAAGACTCTAGATAGGCGTTATACCATGTTGCAGCTTCGTCATAATATTCTCTAGGCTTACGTTCTTTTTGTGCCACGGAATGATAGTGCTTCGCGAGATCGGTTATTGTCGATTTAAGAAGTACAACAATATCTCCCGAGGCCTCGATATTATTATGTGCCCAATATTCAGATTTTAAACTGTAATCAACAACAAATTGTTTTTTTGCACGTAAAACTTCTGAAGGAAATTCACCTTTCTGATATGCCTCAATTGATTTAATTTGAAAATGTGGCGCCTTAGGACTGAACTTATGGGTTTCTACAAATTCGCGATAAGTATTGGCTGCATCACTCCAACGTCTTTTTTCTAAGTACTGTTCGCCTAATCTTTCATACACGAGTATTTCATAAGGCTTTCTGCCTGACTTATTGTAAAAGCCTGAAACTTCAGTTGGCCCACCAAGATAACCAAAACTCAGGCCTGTTACACGCAGGGTGTCATCAATGAGTTCTTGATCAGGCCTTGATAGTTGAGTGATCTGTTCTTTTTCAACCCCAGTTTTTAATAGCTCTTCCAGTACATTATTAAATGAAGGAATTGCTAAATCATAATCAACTTGTTTAAAGTGTGTCCATCCATGTTTATAAAGTGAATGTATATAATATTCACTCTCTGGGCCACGTTTTATTACTGACTCGTACGCAGCTTCAGCTTGTGAATATTTTTTATCAACAAATAATATTTCTGCACGCCGAAATTGGGTTTCAATATAATATTTAGAATCAGGATATTCGTAGACTAATTGATTTAATATCTTTATTGCTTTTTCACGTTGTTCAGTTACCTCATAGGCACGCGAGAGTTGGTATAAAACTCGGTCCCTATTTGCATAATCCTTATGGTTTGCCAATATATCTTCATATAACTTAATCGTTTCACTAAATGTCGTCGCATCCGGAACTTTGACTTGTTCAGCCAAGTAATCTTCAGTTTCTTCCATGCGAAGATCACCCAATCTGCGCATCACTTCTGGATTTATGTCCTTAGGGTTCTCATCAATTAACTTTCGGTACTGATTTATCGCTTTGCTGCGACTACTTTTAACCGGCACATCTTTTTTTACTTCCGCACGTTTGTTGCTGAGACCACCGATAGTGTGTTTTCCACCAAGACTTCCACAAGAAACAAGCACAGCAGCTGTTGTAGCCATAAGAAGAATTTTGTACATCACCTTCACCATGGCCACCACCAACCCTTAAATTTCTTTTTCTTAAATTCTTTTGGCTCACGTTCCTCTGTCGTTGCTGTAGAAGACGATGCAGCACGATCATATGCTGCTGCTAATGCAAAACGCGCATGCTTTTCATAGCCTACTAAAATATTTTCACGACGTTTTAATTCTTTTACTGCTACATATTCAAGATAACGTGATTGTTCAGCAAAGACACGATTAACAATAGGAATAAGGCGTTTAATTTCTTTTTGTAATGCAAGAATCCGAACTTCAAACTCGTCAAACTTGTAAACACTTTCACTTATAGCTTCTTTGACCGAATCACTTTTACCTGGTGTCACTAATAAATGTTGATCAATATCAGAAATATCCTGCCTATGCTCCCATTTCCGATCTATAAATTCACTATGAACTTGCCATTGCATAATTCCTTGCATCAAGGCTAGCTTTTCTCGCATTTGTTTAATTTTATTATTTTCTGGTTCTTGTGCCTCTAATTTCTCTAAACGTTTGGATAATTTTTCTATTTGATAAAGCTTTTGTTTTTCCTCTGCAGTTGCTAGATTGATAAACTCATTATCTTTTTCAATTTCATTGAGAACATAAGATAGTTTTTCATGCTGCGTTTGTAACTTATCAACGTCTAGATCGTTTAGCCTTTTTTGCACAAGTGGTAAATATTTTTGATATCTTGCCTTTCGAGTATCTAGCATAGTCATATAGATCGAAATATTCTTATCCCAATGCTCTAAATTCTTTTTAAGGTAAAGTAAATCACGAAAGTTTTTTAATGCCTCATGAAATTCATGTTCTGCTAAAAGCTCAGTAAAATATTTAACTTCAGGAATTTCAGGAAGATCTCTTAATGACCAGAACCAACCCATTTGGGGTCCGCCTTTTGTGCGTTCTAACAAAGCATTTACCAATACACCTTGTTCTATCACATTAGCGGAGCTAGCTAGCTCTTGTGATTCGTTTAAATAGATTTCTGCAGCTTGTTCGTAGGCTTTTACTGCGCGCCCATTTAGACCCATTTCGTTATATGCATAAGCGAGCGCCAATATGCCTTCTTGTACTTCGGGGTGATAAGCACTGCGGTTGCGTAGTTCCATCAGTGGTGCGAGTGCAGCTTCGTGCTCATTTGCTTCTGCATTCGCCCAACCAATTCCTAATAAAGCCAAATTAGAATACAGACCCTGTAAGCGTACTCGCTCTAAATATTTAATCGCTTCTGCAGGCCGATCGTTTTGAATTAAGGTAAGCCCCGAAGCCAGATTGGCTTTGTCTCTAAGTGTTCTAAACGCTTCTGTCTTAGCCTTAGTTTTTCCAACATTTCTTAGATACTCAATTCCTTTATCTACATTACCGCGTTTAGTGTATGCCACACCAAGATTGTAATTCGCATAATGACGATAGCTCTTGGGCCCTTTCCATTTTGTTAAACTAGATATCGCATCATCATATTTTCCTTGTGCGAGGTACACTTGTCCCATTAACAATTTCAAATCACCAAAGATGCTTTCCTGAACTGGTCCTTGAACATTTGCTAAAAACCCAGCGGCCTCATCTAAATATCCACGCTGAAAATAGATTTTTGCCAAATAGTAATATGCTCTATTTTTAATACTGTCTCTCACATTACCTTGAAGCAGTTTTTCAAATATCCTGGAAGCTTCTTTATGCAAACCATAAGAAAGATCAATTCCACCGAGTAGCAATTCATCATCAGGAACATGATGAGATGTTCTATTTAAATCACGTGCTGCTAGGAGATGAACGATTGAAGTAAAATAGTCTTCCTGGTAAAAATGAAATAAAACTTCACCATAATGCAAGTCTTTAATAATATTGGGTTGTTGCAAATTCGCATTCGTCGAACTTGAAAAAACAAATAGTATACAAACGCAAAAAGCCAAGTTAATCTTGGCTTTAAGATTCGTTACCACTCTTATAAAAATAGCGGTTGACATTAACTTATTATTCCCACTCTTTAACAACAAAGTCAGGCTGATGTTTAGGAGTTCGGTCTGTAATTTTTAACTCTAAATACTTAGCGCCTAGCCCTTTGTCGATGATGCGATTAGCGCCACGTTTAAAATCTCTACCTTTTGGGCCTCGCCCTACAAAATATGCAACGAGTTCATGTTCACCCGAAGGTAGATTGCCAATATAAATTTGATGAACACCGCCGCGTAATAAAGCATCAACTTCGCGCTCGGTATAGAGATAATTTGCAACCACCTTTTCATTCAACATCACTTGCACTGAATCCAAATCGAAAAAGTCACCAACATCCACAGATACATATACTGCTACTTGTGTACTAGATGGGTATAATAATTCTTCTTCAAGTATGAAAAGATCACGATTTAACTCAAGTACTTCTTGTTTTAAAACTTGTATTTCTTGATCAAGATTCTGGAATTCTTGTTCTTCACTTGCACCTGTGTCAGCAATATCTGCAGGAGCCGCACTTACATAAACTAATATGGCACAACAAATGAATAAGATTAGCTTTTTACTCATAATCGAACTCCATAATCGATCTTCTACTGACATTTTTTAGTACCTTGCAGAAAAATAGAATTGAATTGTTGTTGCATCAAATGAGTACCCACTTCCCAAGCTTGCGGTATCCGTAACTGATTTAATGCCTGAATAATCGTCATAGTCATAATCCATATATTCCACCGCGAGATTGAGGGAGCCTATGCGTAAAAATTTGTAATTCTTAAATAGGTCATAACGAATTCGAGCCCCAATGGAATAGCTATCGAATGAACTCAACTCCTTATCGCGTGCCATATATTTCAGTTGTGTGCTGAAATTATCGCTATAAAAACTTGCCTTATCTTGGGTGTAATAACGCCCGTAAATATCAGCAACCCATTGATTTCCAATATATTGTGAGTAATTTAGGTCTACGGTATGCGCACGAATATCCCAAGTGTCCCTATAAAACCGATAACCGAGCGAGGTTGAGGCACGATGCTGCCAATATTTAATGCCTTTGAGGCCAAAAGCTTGGCCAGTTCGAGTGTCCGGGTATTGTTCTGAACCACTTCCGAGTGAAACTCCGTTTACAAAAACAAACCGATAAGGGTTATTGAGAAACCCTTCTTCTACTGTAGCTTCATAATCGAATCCCAAAACTGTGGTTTTAGTTATGACTTGCGAGAGCCCTGCTCGAAATGAATAACGGTCTAAATCTTCTGAAAAGCTATCGAGGTCATTTCGTTCTACTGTATCTGAACCGAGCGAGGCACCGATATTGACTTTTGTCATCGCCCCAAACATTTCATGCGAAACGTCAAAACTTACAGTATCCGATTCGTAATCCTCTTCTTCACTGTAGGTATAGGAAAGATCCATAAGAGTGTTATCACGTAAGTATTGACCGCCAATTATGTACTCATCTCGATCTTCGCTATATTTACTTGCGCCTGCTAACACATCTGGTGAAGCAGCACTGATGCTGTCGAGATGATATCCACTATAAACAGAGTATTTGCTAGCAAAGTTTTTGCGTACTAATAAAGTAACGCCATCAACTTCTACACCACCGCCATCATAATAGTGATAACCTACATCAGTGCGCTCTTCTGGTAATACTTCTGCAAATACATTTTGCATGCAAAGCGAACTTATCACGGCAAGTAATAAATATTTTATTTGAGATGTAGTGTTCATTGATGCGTATAAATACTGTAATTAGTTACAACCACAACCACCACCATGTGCATAACCCGCGCCACGAGCACCCTCGCGCGTATTAAAAACATGTTGTCGATATTTATTAGAAAGTGGATCTTTATTAAAACTCATAATAGGATCCGCCAAATATTCACGCTCGTAAGGCGCAACCCAAGGCTCTATCTTTGGAATACTAGGTAAGCGGAACGAAGAACATGCGCCAATGTGTAGTACACAGATAGTCATTCCTACTTTTAGCAACAATGTTTTAAGTTGGAGATGAGCCATTGTCATTCCTTTCGTAGTGCTTGAATTTGACGGTAATAACGCTCAATGTAACCATCTTTAAAGCCGCGATTGATATGGCGAATTTTTCCACTACGATCGATGAGAATAGTGGTAGGCATGGCATCAATTGAAAAATTTTTACTTACGACCTTCTCTTCATCAAACAAGATAGGAAAATTTACATTTAGTTTTTTTGCTAGATGTTTTGCTTTAGATTGGTCTTCATCTAAATTGATTCCTAATAACTCAAAATCGTAGGAATCCAATGATTCATGTAATTTATTTAGATGTGGAATTTCTTCTGCACATGGCCCACACCATGTGGCCCAAAAATTTAGCATTACCACACGACCTTTTAATTCACTTAACCTAATGTTTTTCCCTGAAGCACTTTTCAACACAAAATCAGGCGCTACATCTGCCTTAATATTTGCAAATGAGCCAACACTAATAACGCATAAGACTAATGCGATAATGCATGTGTAACATAAAATACGTTTTTTACTCATGTCTGTCCCTTTCATGAATGTCTGCAGTAAATTAAATTAATAGTCCATATTAAAAAAACACACCCAGATTGGCTGAGATTTCAAAGTTATTTGTGAATTCGTTATCTCCTAATAAATCTGTTTCATACACAATATCTCGCACATCCAAACGTAAAGACAAAAAATCAGTAGGTAATACTTTGAAGCCAAACCCTACGTTGTATGCAAACTCATCTTCTTCGTTAAATTCAACATTGCCTACACCAGTCATCAGGTAAAAGCTACTAGTCATTGCAAAATTGCGGCCCAAAAAGATTTCGCCCGGAAAAATGTTGTACCCAATTGAAACGCTGTAATAAGTAATTTCTTCATCTTGCAAGATATTGAAAGTGGTAAGGTTTTCTAATGTTTCATCTGAAGCTTCAGACATGCCATAAGCACCTTCAATAAAGAAGTCCTCTGTGATGTGATAGGCAACTCTCACGCCATATGCAGGTTCAGTGCCAAAGTCTTCAACATCTAAAACACCGTAGTAGCTTGTAATTTCAAAGTTTTCAGTATCAATGCGTGGCACATTAATTTCGCGACGATAGATATCAGGTTCAATTACCTGCTCCTGTCTTGATTCAGGTTCAGGCGTATCGTCTTCAGCAACAACTGGCTGCAATACGAGAGTCAGTAGTAAAACCAAATAAAATTGAACTTTCATACGGCATTCCTATGAGTTAAGCATCAGAAAAAAAACGAAACTCCTGCGCTTATTTCATCAAACTCATCATTTCTATCATCTTCAGATAAAACGATGTAGTGACGATAATCTGCACGCAAAAAGAATCTACGAGTTAAATAGTAACGGGTACCAATACCAAGATTTGCTAGATCATCTTCTGTATCGATATCCTGTATTAAGGCACCTTTGGGTTCATTTTCAAAACGACCATAGCCAATAGTGAAATGAGGAGAAATACGCCAGTCTGGAAACGGAATTGAAACTAAATTCACTGCATAGATATCCGAACTGGATAGCTTGCCTGCAACTTTTGATGCTTGAAATTCTAGAGCAACATTTTCAGTAAATTTATATGCAAGCCTTGCAGATACAATTGGATCACTATCGAATTCTCCAGCTGATATTCCAAACTCTATACGGCGATGTAAATAATCGTCGTATAAAACATCTCTAAATGATTTTGGAATTCCAGCAACAGTCAGTGTACGCTCCATTTGTTCACGACTTACCCAACCAGTTTTATTACGATCTGTTTTAACTTTGAACCAATCGGTCTTGCGTTTTATAATATCTACCCAAGCATGACGTTTGATGACATGAAAAATTGGATAACCTCTGCCGGGTCCGGTATGTAACTCAACATAGGCATCGACAATTTTTACTCGCTGCCATTCTTTATCTGCAAACGCAGATGAAAACGGTGCAATTGTAAGAACCAAAAATAAAAACACGCTAAATAAGTTAGTTATAGATCTTTTATCTGCGCAGCTGTGGTTATTTGTAATTGACATTGATGCTGCTTACAGTCCGCAGGTTGCCGCAAGTGCTGCGTTAACACATAAACTAAAGGGTACGCCTGGGTTTGTAATGGCTGTTCCACAAGGTGAACCATCTGTAGGAGCAGAGACTGATCTCCATTCAACTATAGCGTTGTAACAGGCATCTCCTTGTGTGAGGCGTTTTCCACCACCATGAGGTGTGCCATTCAATAAAGCTGCTTTGTTAAGCAATAAATTATTGTTCAGTGTTCTTGCTTCAACAGATGTAAAGTTCACCATCATTTCAGGTGAACCCAACGCGGCGCCTGGATTTAATCCAAACCCTCCTGCAGGCGCACCATTGGGTAAGTTATGACATCCCGCTTGTGAACATGAGCCACCGGTTGCATTTACAGTTTGAAAAATGGGGTCAATACATTGTTCATATTGATCGATACATAGCGTTTGACCGCTATTTGGTAACGGTTCATTGGAGGCATCATCACAGCCTTGAATTAGACATAAAGGTGCTACTGCGGCTAGTAGCACCAGCCGCATTAGATTCACGACAAACCTCTGTTTTAACTATTAATTTAGACAGGTTGGATTACTAGCAGCACCCATGCTAATCCAGGTCAAAATAGTGTCATAGGAGGATCCTGGACCAGTGTCTGAGAATACCGGCTGAGTGGCAGTGTTGTTAGGATCGTCTGGGTCTACAAGGATTTGTGGATGCGGCAAATTCGGCGCAACATTGTCTGACTTAGGCCGTAATATCAAATCATTATTTGGCGGATCACAAAGATTATTAATCATGGCACGCGTTACGTTGAAATCACCACTTTGATTTCCAGTAAGAACAAAACGATTAAATCCATCATCATCACTAGCCCCATCAGCAAATTGTTGAGGGTCAATAGTAGATTCCCCACTCATTCCTGATGGTTTATGACAACTCATGCATTCGGCTTTTAATATCGGATGTATGTCTTGGTTAAATACAGATCTACTTACTCCTCTTGAAGAATAAATATCATTACGTACAACATACTGACCATTTACTAATTCATATGGCTCATTGGTGTATTGCGCACCAATATCCGCCCAAGTGGAGATGAACCATTTTTCGTCATCTGACAACATAGATGCATGATCTGTAGGACCAACGTCAAGGAAATGGCGTAATTCAGTATTGTAAATTGTCTCAATAAGATGGCTTGTTCGAGAGCTGTTTGAAGAATTGCCAACTGTTACTAATTTAGGTCCACGAGGAAAAATAACTATTCCGTTTGACTTCACAATTGGCGGTACTGGGTTACCATTTTCGTCAACTTTAAATGGCCCGCGTAACAACTGATCATAAGATATTACATGTCCTCCGTTACCGGGTAAGCCACCTTCAAGCGTTAAGCCAGCAGAAATAGGATCACTCAGCAAGCTATTACGGTGACAATTTGTACACGTATTTGCTCCACGGTCTTTGTCCCATAATGGTTGAATATGCATCACATAATCAATTCTTCCATTATCTGGTACAGGCGTTGTTAGATTTGCAAGTGATAATGTGAAATTAGGCTCTAAACCATTTGACCAGTATTCAGCAAACACTACGTCTTTTGAGAGGCTTGGTGCCGATTCATTGCTCAGTCGTGCACGAGTTTCAGCCATCGTCTCCTCACCCATAGCATTGGCATGATTTCCTGCAACGGGTGCCACATTAATCGAACCAACTGAACGACGTGGTGAGTGACAACCATTACATGTTCGTACCTCTCCGGCACGCACTTGCAGCCAGTTCGTATGGGTTTGAAACGCACGTCCAGCTTTATCCAGCACAGCGATCGTAAGTGCAGTATCAGCTGGCGCCTTTAATAACATTGAACCATCGGGCTCAACGGGTACATATCCGACAACTTCTTGCATTTCAAAATTTGTTCGCCCGATCGCTGTCATGCGTATACCTGGTGGTGTCGGGATGGCTTTTGTAACTCTTGCAAAATACCCAGGGCGTTCTAAAAATGCTGGAAGGTTGTTAGGGTCCTTCATCGCCTGTAGGTTTGGAGTACCATCAGCCAACTTCGGAATTTTTTCGCCAAGATTTCCTTTCAAGACACGATCACCCATAATATCTAAAAAGTCAGTGTGGTACACCGATTTCACACCCAGCACTCCCATGCCTTGACCGCCTAAACCATTTGGTTCTGTGGCCAAATTAGCAACTGCAGGCTTATCCGGAAGGATGTTAGGTACATCGTTTAGTGCACGTGGAAACAATGGCACAGGATCCATTAAAGCTTTGCCTGTGGATGCAGTTTGAACTACACGCGCAACTTGCTGACTATAATCCAACATCCAAATTTGATATTTCGATGGACCAAATACTTGTTTTGTCTCACCTGTCATTGGATGCGTTTCCGTAGGAATGCCGGTAAACTGGTTCGGCGCAATCGCATAAGAGACTAACGCTCGATTGGTGCCATCCCATAGCGGATAAGGTGTACTATAGCGTCCGCCTGGAGAAAAACTTCCATCCATCGTTACAAGTTGAGTATTAAAGTTGGTATAAACTTGGCCATTACACCCAGGGGCTATACCTGGTGCAGGCTCACAATTTTCTGAATAGTTTTTTGTATCAATAGAGTAAAGTGCACCACCTTCATCGGTGCCAGATAATGGCATCAGGGATGTCATCACTTTACTGTTCTGCATTTCCATAGGATGTAAGAACGAGTTACCTGGACTAAATGCACCATACATCACAAACATATCGGTTCCATCAGGATTCACCGTAAAAATTGGGAAGTGATTTCGATTCGCTACATGGTCCCAGCGGCTAAACATGATCCGCCCATCCTTAAGTACAGTGGGATTACGATCATGACTTTGGTTAAATGAAATTTGTTTAACATCTTGAGTATCAGGATTGAATATATGCAGATTTAAAGCAGCCTCGCGCTCATATTCATCAAGACCTTTATATTTTTCGATATTCTGCTCTTGCAACATCTCTTGGCTTCTTTTCTGGCGATCAGATGCAAATACAATTCGTCCATCGGGCAAATAGGCAGGATCCACATCATTACCGAATTCCGCTGCAACAGGGTCTGTCATCAAACGAGAAATTTGTTTAGTTGCAACATCCATTTCCCATAGATTAAATGTTTCATCATTCGCACCACGCATTGCGAATACCACTTTAGTCGCATCAAAATTTACAGCAGGATCAGAAACGTCACCTTGGCCTCCTGTGTAACCAGCAGTAATATTCATGGGTAGAATGCTAGGAATAGAGGCATCCTTATACATAAGATCACCACCCGGTGAGAAGATCACACCATCGGTTGGGTTGCCTGCCGTCTCAAGATTTCTCTCTGCATATACCAGGGCAAATTCACCATTGATAGTTGTAAATCCATCAGTTGACGTCGACGTTCCTGTTCTACAACTTGGTAAAATTACCACAGCGCAACTTACTGCGATTATCACGAACCAAATATGCGAAATAGTCCTTTTCATATCCAACTCCAGTTAAGTCATAATTCCTTCTCTTCCATGATTCGAGTTGACACACACAAAATTCCATATTATTTGCGCGCACAAACACGAATAAGTAGCAGCCCTATGTCCTTGATTTCCTTAGGCCTCTGTATAGGAATTATTCTCTTGTTATAAATGAGTAACCGTCACAGGGGCATGAGCGGTCATAAGCGATAGACAAATGGTGTGGCGAAAATTTTGAAAAAATTATAGCGGGAACTGCATCACAACAATTCCGTGAGTTACTTCACAGCAGGCGCTTGTGCCTCCTGTTTAAGACCCTTCGAGTAATACAGCTTTCCATTCTGATCTACAATTACCCCTTCAATATCTGGCGTATCATTCAACAATTGTAGGCCTGCTTTTACACCCAGTAGAAATACACTGGTGGAAAGCGCATCTGTCGTGGTGGCATCCAGCCCTAGAATTGAAGCACTACGCACCTCACTCGCCGATTTACCTGTACTTGGCTGTATGATGTGGTGATACCTCACGCCGTCTTCAATGAAAAAACGTTCATAATCACCAGAAGTTGACAAGGCCTCGTCTTTCAAAGGCAACATGGCAATAACTTCTTCGGGCTTATCAGGATCACGAATACCAACTAACCATGGGCGTCCCAATCGATCACCCAATAAACGCGTATCTCCACCGGCTGAGACAAGTGCGTGCTCAATTCCAATATTTTTTATATGTTGAATTGCTTGATCCACCGCATAACCTTTTGCTATTCCTCCGAGATCTATTTTTATTCCCTCTTGTGTAAAAGAAACTGTTAGTTGGTCTTGATCTAAGATTAGATTTTTATAATTTATTAATTTTTTTGCTTGAGCAATTTCTTCATCGCTGGGTTTTATTCGTTTACGATAATTAAATAAGTTCCCAACACTTGCGTAAGTAATATCAAAAGCACCATTTGTAATCTCAGAAAATTCTAGTGATTTTTGAATGAGCTTGAAAAGATCTCGATCAACTTCAACAGGCCCTTCATGTGCGTATTCATTAATTTTAGATAATTGACTTTCTTCTATGTAAGGACTCATCAATCGATTAACTCGTTCCATTTCCTCCAGCGCCTTAGCAATCCCCTGCTTTCTCACTTCAGCATCAGGATGCCAAACTTCGATACGTATTGTCGTACCCATGATGGCAGCATTTTTGGCCTGCCATTCGGCATAGGTATGCTCGGTAATTAAAGTTAAAAAAATGAAAACTAGTGCTTTCAAGTTACTAGGATGGATAGTATTGAATTTAAGCTTCATTGTGAGGAAATTGAATATACTTGGAAACTTAGATTTGTTGGACTATACCAATTCTTTCGAGTTCATCTAATTCAAGCGTTATACTTATAATACATAGTGTTTCACCAATAAAGTATATTATGAAAGTTACAAGCCCAAACTATGATCCAAGTTGCATGGATGACTTTGATCCAGGATCTATAGATGCTGAGCAAGCCTTACAACAAATACTAATTTCAGTTGAGGCCCTATCGGAATCTGAAATCGTACCCATTCGAGAAGCCTTGGGACGTGCAGTTACCAAAGAAGTTAGCTCAATGGTCAATGTTCCTGGCCACACTAATTCTGCAATGGATGGATTTGCCATACGAGGCGCAGATATTCCAAAAAATGGCCAGCAAGCATTTTCAGTAATTGGTACATCATGGGCCGGCCGGCCTTATTTAGGGCCAGTAAATAAAGGCGAATGCATTCGCATCATGACAGGTGCAGCAATGCCAAAAAACACGGATACAGTCATCATGCAAGAGCGAGTACAAAAAGATGGCAACAATATACTAATTAACCATAAAAATAAGTTAGGTCAAAACGTACGCCAAGCAGGTGAAGACATTGCAATTGGAGAAACTGTGCTTACCAAAGGCAAACTCATTACGCCTGCAGAGCTTGGATTATTAGCTTCTACTGGAATCAGCGAAGTAAGCGTTACTAAAAAATTGCGTGTGGCATTTTTTTCAACTGGAGATGAACTTCGACCGGTGGGAAGCACATTAGAAAAAGGCCAAATCTATGACAGCAATCGTTATACCTTATATGGCATGCTAAACCGATTAGGTGTTGAAATTTTCGATATGGGTGTGATCAAAGATAATCGTGAGGAGGTCAAACAAGCCTTTTTAAATGCAGCAGATTGCGCCGACGTCATCATCACGTCAGGAGGTGTTTCAGTAGGTGAAGCTGATTTTGTAAAAGAAACTTTAGAAAACATTGGTGAAGTTAATTTTTGGAAAGTTGCCATGAAACCGGGGAGACCGTTAGCATTTGGTAAAATTGGTAATTCTTCGTTTTTTGGATTACCTGGAAATCCTGTTTCTGTAATGGTAACGTTTTATATGTTCGTACAACCTGCACTGAAAAAGATGATGGGCGAAACTTATATAAACCCCATCATGATCAGCGCAAAATGCAGTACAAAGTTACGCAAACAACCAGGACGTATTGAATATCAACGCGGCATTTTAACAAAAACTAATAATTCTGATTCCAAAATTTATAATTACGAAGTTAAAAAAACTGGTGCGCAAGGCTCTGGAATTTTACGTTCTATGTCCGATGCAAATTGCTTTATTATATTGCCAATGGAATCTGCCGGAGTTGAAATTGGTGATATTGTACAAGTAGTCCCATTTGAAGCAATTGTGTAAAAGTTTCAATAAACATAGTAAATATACTTTACGTTTTACTTAGGTTCTCGTACGCATTCGGCTCAAGTTACAAACTGCTTTTTCTATTCTTTGATACTTTGGTTTGATATCTATTAGCTAGCGCGCCACCAGTAGCATATAAAAGATTAAGATTTGGCCCTTAACCACTCTTCTTACATATTAATGTAAGTATGTACAGAACCATGCTTTTTTAGTTGACCTATAGTTTTGATTCCGGCTTTTACTAACATTTTTACTAATGTAGAAACAAGCTTTTTTATAAGCCTTTAATAAATATAGAATTCATATCAAATGAATCTAAAAGCGCTTGATCTTTCTAAGTGTTCTTTTCAACCCAACGCTCTTGCTCTTTTAGATTTTCTTTTTTCCAAAATGGGGCTATAGACTTTAAGTCTTCCATAATAAATCGATTTGCTTCATAAGCTGCAGCTCTATGTGCAGACCATACCACCACACAAACAATAGGATCGTTTGGAAATACCTGACCTACTCTATGAAGAATTAGTACATCCAAAATTTCAAATTCCTTCAATGCTTTTTGTGCAATTTGTTCTAAATGCTTCTGGGTCATTTCGGGATAATGTTCTAAATGCATTTCGATTACTTCATCACCATCATTCATATCACGCATCGTGCCCACAAACATAGTTGTGGCACCATATTTCCCTTGCTGACCTAAATGTTGTTCTTGATGAGCAAGTGCCTCATGCCATGGATCAAACAATTTTTCTCGTATTTCAACTTTCATGCTTTAAACTAAATGCTTTATATAAAGATTTACTGCGTTACATTCCTATGACAGCGGTAACGTAATACGGTACATTATGAACCAGATACATTCATGAGACAGTACTAAATATGGGTAGTAGCAAACGATCTTTTATACCTCTAGGTATTGCCGTGTTAACCATTTCAGATTCACGTACTGAAGCGGAAGATAAATCAGGAAAATTACTATGTGATAGATTAACTGCCGCAGGCCACAAAGAGTATGAAAAAGTAATTGTGCCTGATGATATTTATCAAATCAGAGCAGTAGTTTCCAAATGGATTGCTGAAGCAAAGCCGGAAGTTGTACTTACTACTGGAGGCACTGGGGTAACGGGTCGGGATGGTACACCTGAAGCAATAAAACCACTTTTGGATAAAGAAATAAGTGGATTCGGCGAAATGTTTCGAGCCTTATCTTATGAAACGATCAAAACATCTACCTTACAATCACGTGCATTAGCAGGTGTGGCAAATGGTACATATATATTTTGCTTACCGGGTTCTGCAGGAGCCTGTGCCGAAGCATGGGATAAACTCATTTCACATCAACTTGATTACCGTAGCCGTCCCTGTAATTTAGTCGAACTAATGCCGCGACTTAAAGAAACTTAATTCATACTAATAACTTCTTACAATGTCTGCTTACGGCCAAAAGCAGTCATTCAGTTTTGACGTTTGCGGTTAGGTGTAGACTATCGTGTTTGTTTTGCATTTTTTCTAAATTATTACTGTTCTACGTAAAGCACAATCAAATTTCTATTATTAAGTCTTCTTCCGGTAGTCTTATTCTTGCGCCATAAAGGCCTTCGGGTCGACCGCGACCTGCTGCTATAACCATAGATACTTCAGCTTGCGATGGTAAATCGAGTATCTTTTGAATTAAAAGTTTATCCATTCCACCTATTGGGCATGAATCATATCCGTGGGCTGCGAGAGAAAGTAGTAAAGTCTGAGCTACCAAAGATGCTTGAATGTGGGCGTAGATTCGATGATCACCGCGATTAACAGGTGTCCTTATGATTGGTTCCTGTCTTCCCTTGTACCAGTAATAAAATCGGCGTACAAGATTATTGAATCCAAATAAATCATCTTTCATCAGCATCGGAACAAGCCTACTGTAGTAGTCGTCCACAGGACCAGGTAATTGTTTCTTACCTCCTTGTGTCATGATATCAACTAATTTATCTAAATTGGTTTTCCATAGATCCCTTCTTGCAACCACCACTACAAGTTCCCCAGCTGTGGTAGCAGGTGGTTAACCAAGACAGGCTTTGGCAACTGCCCCTTTCTTTCTTGTTTCGCGGACCCAGTAAATTTCGTAAGTTTGAAGATTCGATGAGCTCGGAGCTAGTATGGCATCACGTAGACAATCTCTCATAATATCTTCCGGTATCGGATTCCCATCATATTCTCGGATCGCTCGACGTCCTATAAGCGCTTGTTTGAAGCCAGGAAGAGCAGTTTCAACAAATGACTCTACCGGTCTATCTTCTTGACCAATATCATGTGTTATAGCACTAGTCATTTTGGTTAAAGGATTGGGTGTGTTCGGCATTTGAAATTTCTATATCTAAGTATGGAGTAAGTTTTTCTAAGTTTGAATGAATGTCCGCTTTGGGTCGTTAGCGGTTATTCAAAATGTTTAATTTAATCGGACTTTAAACCTATGTTGAGTAAATTGTCATCACTAAACTCAGAAATTGCTTCTGAAAGTTCTTTGAAAAAGCTGTGCATAAATTCAATTAAGTAATTTAGAGTGCCTTTATGCAAACGAACTCTATTTGTTAAATCTAATGATAGATATTGATTGTCATTAATGAACCTCAATAAATCTGGATCATTATTTTTCAATTGACTATCTCTATGAGCAATCAAATTACGTATCTCTGATAGTTTTAACAATATTTTCCAAGACTCTGAGTTAGCAGGAAAATTAACTCCAATAACTTTAGAGATATATTGTTTTGATCTTTTAAGCCCTTTTCCAGGTAAATCCGTAATCTTGACTTCTTTACCAAATTCTTTTCTCAAAGCATCACAAACGACATTTAGATTATGTTCAAAGAAACCCAATATGGATAATAAAGCGGAGGCTCTAAATAAATATGGGAAAATTTCTGTTACATTCCATAATTCTTCATCTGCTGATGACAGCGTTTCGTGTTGATCAATAGACGCCTCGACTTCTGTAACTGCATTTTCTAAACTTTTTTCAAGAAAATTTGCAAATTCCTCCATTTCATTCAAATTAGCCCGGATAGCTCCAGTTTGAAGTGCTGAAATTGAAATGTGGGTTGATGATTTCTTGCCCAATTTTTTTCCGCCAATATAAAAATAACTAATTACATTTATAAATGCCTAATGTTTCATTTAATGCAATAAATCTCGTGGTATCTTTTGGCAACCTTTCATGTACACCAATTATTAATAACCCGTTTGGTGTCAAGTGGCGCCTAAAGTTAGCCAAGACACATTCCTGAAGTTTAATATCGAAATATGTGAAAACGAGATTACGACACAGAATCACATTAAAGGTTTTATCAGGGAAGTGGTGGCGAACATCGTGACATTTAAATTCAATATCTTGCTGGTATTTAGGTTTTAGGCAATATTTTTCATCCTGCTGAGTAAATGCAATTTTACGCAACATGACCGGCAGATTTTTCACGGATGAAAACGAATAGCAGGCTGTTGCCGCTCTTTGTATCAGCCTATCATCTACATCGGTAGCTAAGATATCTATCGCGCAGCCTGAGAAGGCTTTACTAAGATACTGCTGCCAAAGGATACTAATGGTATAAGGTTCTTCTCCTAAACCACACCCAACGCACCAAATATTAAGAGTCGTCTTTACTTTTTTAGATATTTGATTCAGCTGCTGTGGAAGATATTCTTTTTGCAGTAATGAGAATACTCTACTGTCACGGTAAAAACGGGATATAGTGACCCTGCAGAGCTTTGATAGCTCGCTCCATTCCTCTACATGCGTTTCCAGATATTCACAATAGCTCCTAACATCGTTAAAACTGAATGCACTCAGTCTTTGATTAATGCGTTTACAAACTTGACCATGCACTTTTCTAAAGCCCGACCATTGCATCTGCATTTGTGGTAATGCCCATTGTAAGAAATTAACGCATTCCGAGTCTTTCATATGTTTTCTACTGAAACATAAACACTAATTTCCTCAGAGATAATCAATCAGTTAAGTAGAGTCTGAATGTCCGCTTTGGGTCGTTAGCGGGTATTCAATTTTAGGGCTTTTTTATAAAGATTTGCTCAATTATGGGTTATTTAATTAGCCACCGATATAAGACATCTCGACTTTTGGTAACAAGACTGTTTTGGATGTGCGTATTTCTGAGTAACGATCGGAGCGTTTTCTCCAAATTGAGCTAATTACTTCTGCTATATATTCATCATTCGCACCTTCGCGTAATAGATGTCGCAAATCTCGGCCTTGTGTTGCAAATAAACAGGTATATAACTTTCCTTCCGCAGATAATCTTGCACGCGTACAGCTTTGACAAAATGGTTGAGTAACTGATGAAATGATTCCAATTTCACCTGCACCATCTTTATATCGCCAACGTTTTGCAACTTCGCCTTTGTAGTTTGCGTCTATAGACTCAATTGCAAACTGCTCGCTAATAACTCCAATAATTTCTTTGGCTGAGAAAACATCTTCCATTTGCCAATGGTTTGTAGTGCCAACATCCATGAACTCAATAAAGCGAACAATTTTAGAGCTGCCTTTAAAGTGTTTTACCATTGGTAAAATACAATGTTCATTTACCCCTCTTTTAACAACCATATTAATTTTTATAGGCGCAAGTCCTGCTGATTCTGCATTGTCTATCGCTTGAAGCACTTGATCTACATTAAACGAAACATCACTAATCGATTTAAAAGTTTCATCATCTAGTGCATCCAAGCTAATGGTAATTCGCTTTAATCCAGCATCTTTGAGCTGCTTTGCCAATTCTTTTGTCAACGGCACACCATTTGTGGTTAGACTAATGTCTTCAATTGAATCTATTTGTGCCAATTGTTCGATCAATGCAGGAATGTTTTTACGTAATAACGGCTCGCCACCTGTTAAGCGAATTTTTTTAACCCCCAGTGAGCTGAAGATGTTAGAAAGTCGTGTTATTTCTTCAAATGTGAGTAAATCATCCCTGCGCAAAAACTCATAATCTGAATTAAATACTTCTTTCGGCATACAATACGTACAGCGAAAATTACAACGATCCGTTACCGAGATTCTAAGATCGCGTATCGGGCGTGATAAGGTATCTAGGATTTGCGTGTTGTTTTCCATAACAATAATCAAGTCATTAGACCATTATTTTAACTAATACCTATTTGTTTAGTAATATCAAAGTATTAGGCATTAGGGATATGCACTTTCCTTATAGCAAAGTTATTTGGTTGATCGTAGGCCCTCTAGGGGCTCTTATTGTCTATTGGCTACTTCCTGATCAGTACCTCAACACACAGGGCGAAATAAGCTCATTTGGTCAACCGGCTAGAGCCACTCTTGCCATGTTAGTGTGGATGGCGATTTGGTGGTTGACTGAAGCCACAGACATTCGCGTAACCGCACTATTACCCATTGCCTTATTTCCTTTATTTGGTATCTCTACGATCAATCAAGCCACTGCCCCCTATGCTTCACATATCATATATTTATTTCTTGGTGGATTTATTATTGCTACGGCTATTCAACGCTGGGGGTTAGATAAACGCATCGCACTCGCAATTCTGAGAAGTATCGGCAACTCCCCTTCTCGTATCGTCGGTGGTTTCATGCTTGCTACGGCATTCTTGAGCGCATTTATTTCTAACACTGCAACCACTGCAATGATGCTACCCATTGGATTAAGTGTTATTGCAATATTGCTATTAAATAATGAAGAGTCTAGCCCATCTAATAAGAATCAGAGTCATGCATTTGCAACTTGTATCATGCTAAGCATTGCCTATGCTGCAAACATTGGGGGAATTTCCACTGTAATTGGAACTGCACCAAATTTATTTGTCGTTTCTTTTATTAGAAATTCAATCGATACACCATACCAACAAGATATTAGCTTCCTTGAGTGGTCTAAGATTGGTGTACCTGTGGTGCTCATTTTACTGCCAATTTGTTGGTGGTTACTAACAAAAGTGCTTTATAAAGTCGACAAACTCAAACTAAATCATTCTTCAGAAACTTTAAAAAACGAAAGTCTTGCTCTTGGCTCAATGAGCTATGAAGAAAAAACCGTATTATGTGTATTTGGATTTACAGTTTTTTTATGGCTAAGTCGCACCTACTTACAAAATATTGAATTTTCTTTCAATGGAAAAGACATTACTCCTTTTTCTGGTCTTACAGATTCAAGTATTGCCATTTTTTCAGCCATTTTATTTTTTATCATTCCTGCCAAAAGTAATTCGAACAAATTCGTTTTACAGTGGGAAGATTTAATAAATTTACCCTGGGGAATTTTAATTCTCTTAGGTGGTGGATTAAGTCTGGCCGCTGCAGTACAAGCCAATGGGGTAACAGAATTTTTTGGTGCACAAACAACAGTGCTGTCTTTTATGCCACCATTTTTAATTTTACTGATTATTATAAGTGCAGTTGTGTTTTTAACTGAGATGACTTCTAATACTGCAACTACAGCAACCTTGGTACCTGTTCTTGCCGCAATTGCGCCTACTTTCAACATTCATCCTTATTCTCTGATTATCCCAGCTGCAATTGCTGCAAGCTGTGCATTTATGCTGCCTATTGCAACGCCACCTAATGCTATTGTATTTGGGTCTGGGCATATTACTATGCCACAAATGCGTAAGACTGGTTTTTGGTTAAACTTATTATGCATATCAATAATAACCTTTCTTGCTTTTTTCTTGAGTAGTTATTTAATTGATATGCTATCTAATTAGAATTTATATGTTACTCGCCATACTTTTTAGATAGTTTGTATTTTTCTTCTACACCAATCAGCTCGTTAAAATCAGAAAAATTAAGTAAGCTATCTTCCATACCAAGTGTTGTTCCATCTTGGTGTAATTTAGTATAAAAATCGCGAATTGTTTTGCCCGCAGCAAATAATCCTGTAAGTGGATAAAGTATTAATTGAAAACCAAGGTCAACCAACTCTTGTTTGGATAAAACCGGTGTAAGGCCGCCTTCTATCATATTGGCTACAATCGGCCTTGGTGCTAGTTCTCCAATCTTTTTAAGTTGTTCAATGGAACCTGGAGCTTCTACAAAACTAGCATCTGCGCCTAAGTCACGTGCCGCTTTTACGCGTGTGATGGCTTCATCCAAGCCGATGACTGCTTCTGCATCAGTACGTGCAACGATAAAAAAATCATTGCTTTCTCTGGCATCTATTGCTGCTTTAATTTTTTGCAAGTAATCTTCACGATTAATTACTTTTTTATTGCGCATATGCCCACATTTTTTTGGCCACACTTGATCTTCTAAAAAACAACCTGCAGCTCCTGCATCCATTAACAGTTCAACAGTGCGATATACATTGAGAGGATTACCATAGCCCGTATCTGCATCAACTATGATTGGAATTGATACACTTGCACAAATTACACGTGCTCTTTCTACAACTTCGGTTTGGGTTAATAAGCCAAAATCAGGTTCACCGATAGTTGCAGCTGCTAATGAATAACCAGAAATAAACGCCATTGGAAAACCAACCTGTTCAGCAATCTTCGCTGATAAGGTGTCATAAATGCCTGGAAAGGCTAATGCACCAACTTGATCTAGAATGTTTTGGATTCTATTTACTGTCATAGAATTACTCCATTTTTGTTATGATTATTAAGGAAAGTCTGATTTATTCCTTTCAGGAATAAATCATCCATAGCGAGTCTGGTACATCCACACTCGCCTCCTCCAAATCAATCCCTTATGTGATTGATTCGCATGCGGTACATCCATAGTATTAAGGAATCTCTGGATAAATTGGAGATTCCTTAGAAATATACAGATGAACTATGTATTATTTAACTTATCAAAATAAACACAGTAATCAACGAGCTTTAACCATGAGTGCTAGGATTATACCTTCTGTGATAAGAATTAAACGTATTTTTCATATCACTATCTTTCTAACCCTACTATCTGTCAGCGGAAGTCATGCCTCCGATTGGACAGAAGTAAGAACGCTAAATGGAAAGTTCACAACGCTTTCTCAGCACTTTGAAGAGAATAAATGGACGCTTGTTATGTTGTGGACTACTAACTGCGGAATCTGTGTACGCGAATATCCCATAATGTCAGAATTTCATGACAAACATAAAGATATTGATGCAAAAGTACTTGGTGTATCGCTTGATGGCTACTCTCAATTAGACAAAATTACTCGCCATATTAGTGAGATGCCAATGTCTTTTGATAACTTAATTGGCGAACTAACTGTGGTGGCTTTTAATTATGAGGCATCCACTGAAGAACCCTTACAAGGCACTCCAACATATATGATGTTTAACCCACAAGGGCAACTTGTTGGACACAATCCTGGACCTGTTAAAATTGAAGCCTTAGAAAAGTTTATTCAACGTCACTAGCATACATTGTCGATCTATTTATAGACTTGATGATATAACTCTGCAAACCATTCGGGACGCTGCAGTACTACATATAATAATAATACAGCAGTTATGGGAAGTGGTATTACGGTATCGACTAATAACAATAAAATTACATATATCAAAATTTGTGTTTCTGTATTCATAGCAGTCAACTTAATTTTTATCTATTGCATATTTTGCCAACACCTCTAGTTCAACATACTCCAAAACAGAACTATGTGTTGACTTTAAATATATTTTAGGGGCTTTATTGGCTTCAAGCGCTTCTATCCAACGTTGCACACACAAGCACCATCGATCTCCTGGTTTTAATCCAGGAAAATCAGCAGCAGGGGATGCAGTTGTTAAGTCATTACCCTTAGACTTTGAATATTCCAAAAATTCATGAGTGACTTTTGCACATACTGTGTGCATACCAATGTCGCGATCATCCGTTTCACATTTGCCGTTCCGAAAAAAACCAGTAGAAAGCTCATTACAACAACTCTCAAGATTGCCGCCAAGTACATTTTTTTGCATAGTAATACCTAAAAATCTGACAATACTTATTAACTAAAACGTAATAAAGGATAAATTCCGTCGCTGTGCAACGGCAATACCTAGCAGTATGATTGCAAGTGCAATATATTCTTTTATACCGATGAACTCATTTAGAAATACTATTCCCATGAGTACAGCCCAGACAGGAATTAAGTAATTAATTTGCGATAAAAATGATGGCCCAACACGAGCAATGACTGCAAAATAGACAATCGTTGCAAGTGCTGTTGGAAATACACCTAATAGTACTAGCGATATGAACTCAATTCTACCCGGTTTAATTATCCATGCGTCATTAGAGACTAGCAATATAGGCAACATGATTAAACTAGCAATAACTAAGACAGCTGTAGAAATTGCTAGAAAACTTTCATTAGGCAAACGTTTTGCCAATATCGTATTTATTGCATAACTGATAGCGCCTCCCAAAATCGCTAACATGGAAATCACTACATTTGTACCACTTTCAAATTTAGCTAATGCCGCTGGCCCTAACAATACAAGAATCCCCAAAAAACCTAACAAGAAACCTACGACTCGATTCGTGGTTAGAGGCTCTCCGACTACAAAGAAATGGGCTAACACAATCGTGGTCAATGGCATAACTGCCATTAAAATACCAGCAATGCTGCTGTCCACAGTTTGTTGGCCCCAACTAATTAGATAGAACGGTAAACAATCACCAGTAATAGCTAATGCAATTATGAGTAACCACGTATTACGCAAAAAACCAAAAGACTCTTTACGTAATAGCGCTATTAATAACAACATGATCGCAGCGATTATGATTCTACCAGCTGCTACTATTGCAGGTGAGATTTCTTGGACTGCTAGTTTGGTAAACATAAAGGCGCTACCAAACATAATGACTAAGGCGATGAGACCCAGCCAGTCTAAAGGTTTTGCATTTTGCATGACTACACGTTCATTTGGAAAAATGTCAAATAGTGATATATCTTAATAACGAACCAACACTTCGTATGACAATTTTGTTTTACCTTCAGCTGGCACCTTGATTTTCCACTCAGCTGTACCTGCTGCTACTTTAAGATGTGGATGACTTTCTTCTTGCATTTTCCAATCACCTGGAATTGGTTCATGCACAATCACCTCAACTTCTTCATCTTTAGCATTTTTTAACATGACTTCAAAGCTAGCGCTATATGCATGACTATATTTACCAATTGCAGTTACTTTTTTAAAATTTGCCTGTTTCTTATCAGCGGTAATATCAAATGCATCACCTAATTTTAATCTAATCTTTTCATTTTTTGGTGTATGATCAATCCGATCTTCGCCTACAAATTGAGCATTTCCTGCTTTGTCATTTTTATAAACTCTAATTACACCTTTAGGTAGTGGAATACCAAGATTGGATACCTCTTTATTTTCAAATTCTACGAAGACACCAACTTTAAGTTTTTGCCCGATATCACCATACGATCTACGGTAGTAATACTCCTGCCCTTTAAGTAAAAATTCTTTTTTAACAGGAATTTTGGTTGCACTTAATAACGATACCTGCTTAGTTTGATTATCAGCAATCGTGGTAGGACGTTGTAAAGTATACAAATGATATTCGAATAAGCCTTCTTCGACCATCGCTGGAGCACTCTGTGGAACTATAGATTTAGACTCTAACACCCCTCTTTGACGGAATTGCATATCCTGACGTACTTGATTTACATCGCCAGCAACCAATTGTAATTTTGCATTTTTATAGGTCGTTCCACTTTGATTCGTTAGCGTCACCCAACCGGTTAAATCGACAAACTCATCCGTGTAATTTAGCTCTGCGACATAATCTGCTTTCCAACCTAGACCACTGGTTAAATAACTTAGCTGTAATGCCTGCTTTTTACTTGTCCCACTATTTAGAGAAATGACAAGGGTTGGGCGATCCCGCAAATTGGCTGGCACTTCATCGAAAATGATACGTCCAGGAAATCCAGTTTCGATTCGATCCCCTATACGCAATACCACACCATTATTTACACTTAATACCTTCCCTTCTTCTATCGTCTCCTCGCCCGTTGTTGGATGAACTTTGACAATTCGGACTTTTTTACCTACATATTTCTCTAAAAGTTTTTGGGGAGTTAATAAATCAAAATCAAAGTTCTGTTCGATCAAGTAAAAGCCATTCGGATGATCTATGCTGCGTAACAAAGCTGTCTCAGATCGAATTTGCGCGCTCACTTCACGAAAAGCTAGTTTGTTGAAACCACTGTCTAATTTTATGTGGCGCAAATCTTTTACAAGTGCTAACTGTTCATTGTAAATCGTGACTGCAACTTCTTGTTGGTCTTCCAATGAACTTCGTATTTCATCTACTGCAGAAGCAGAGCCTAAGACTAAGAAAAACAATAAAGCTGATGGTAATAGAGATGTAATCTTCATCTTAACTTTCCTTAAAGATTTCATAGTGAGTCCTTTTAGCTAAAGATAATAAATACTGAACTAATAGCGGATCAATACTACATACGTTAACGTTGTTTTACTTTCTGCTGGCACTTTAATTTTCCATTCAGCTGTGCCAGAAGCTACTTTTTCATGAGTATGGCTTTGTTTTTTCATTTTCCAATCACCTGGGATTGGCTCATGCACGACTACCTCTACTTCCTCATTTTTTGCGTTTTTAAGCTCAATTTCAAAACTTGCCGTATAAGCGTAGCTGTACTTACCTAACGCATGTGCTTTTTTGAAGTTTGTTTGTTTTTTATCAGCAGTGATATCAAATGCATCACCTAGCTTTAATCTTACTTCTTCATTTTTCGGCGTATGATCAATATAATCTTCACCAACAAATTGCGCATTACCAGATTTATCATTTTTGTAAACCCGCACTACACCTTTTGGCAGTGGCATACCAAGGTTTGAGGCTTCATCATTGTTAAATTCTACAAAAACACCAACTTTTAATTTCTGTCCAATTGAGCCATATGAACTGTGATAATAATAGTCTTGGCCTTTGAGCAGAAATTCTTTCTTAACAGGTATTTTTGTTGCGCTTAATAAAGACACTTGTTTAGTTTGATTATCAGATATAGTGGTTGGGCGTTGTAAAGTATAGAGATGATATTCAAATAAACCCTCTTCTACCATGTTTGGTTCTTCTGCTATTGCATCTGACGCTACCATATCTAATTTTCTGCTTGCACGCGCAAGTTCATTTTGCACTCGGTTCACATCACCAGCAACAAGTTGCAAATTTGCATTCTTATATGTTGTGCCACTTTGATTAGTTAAGGTTACCCATCCTGTTAGGTCAACAAAATCATCTGTTTGATTTAGCTCCGCAACATAATCTGCCTTCCATGATAAACCACTCGTGAGATAACTTAATTGCAGCTGTTGTTGCTCTGATGTACTGCTATTTAGTTGTAACACCAAAGTCGGGCGATCACGCAAATTTCCAGGTACTTCATCAAATACAATCCTTCCTGGAATACCCGTTTCGATTCGATCCCCTATACGCAATACCACACCATTATTTACACTCAACACTACCGCATCAAGATACGATTCTTTACCAGTTTTGGGATGTGTTTTAACCACTCTGACTTTTTTACCCACATATTTCTCTAACAGCTTTTGAGGAGTCAGAAGATCAAAATTAAAGTTTTGTTCGATAAGCTGAAAGCCGTCAGGATAGTCTAAGCTTCTAAGCAATGCGGTCTCAGGCCGCATATGTGCACTCACTTCACGAAAAGCCAGTTTGTTGAATCCACTATTCAATTGAATACTGCGTAAATCTTTTACAAGTGCTAACTGGTCATTATAGATCGTAACTGCAACTTCGTGTTGATCACCTAATGTACTTCTAATTTCATCCTGATCTATACTTGCTACTGCATGTCCACACAGCAAAGTAGCAAGAAAACTTAATATTAGTGATGCTTTACACTTACTGATTCGCTTCATACTTAATCCTTTATTTTCTCTTGATTTGTATGCTTAAACGATCAGAACGCAAGTTTGGGTTAAACTAGCAGTGTGAAAACTGTAGATTTTTGTAATCCACATTTATGACTAGACCAAAGGGCATATCCACTCGTTCCACTTCCGTGAAGGCTTTTTTAGAACAAGCCTCCAAAGTGCCTGCCCCCGCAGAGTCTAAATCTTTGGGAAGATTAATATTTGGTATGGATGCAACAGCTAGTCGCGAGCCTTGTTGGGATATGGCCTGCCAGATCCAAGCGGACATGTTTACTGAGACAGCGGCTCTGGGACAACTACAAATTCAGCTTTGTTATTACCAAGGTTATGGTGAGTTTTATGCGACAAATTGGACACAAAATGCAATGCAATTGCAGCAAGAGATGACATCTGTTCGATGCAAATCGGGTCAAACTCAAATTCAGCGCATACTCAAGCACACACTTTCACAAGCCAATGACCATAAAATAAATGCCTTGGTCTTCATTGGTGACCACATAGAAGAATTAGCAGACAAGTTATTAGAGACTGCAGGACAGTTAGCATTACGCGGTATCCCCGCGTTTATTTTTCATGAAGGCAATGACCCAATAGCAGAACAAACTTTTCGGCGAATATCAAAAATCACGAAAGGGGCTTATTGTCGATTTGACCAATCGAGCGCAGAACAATTGCGTGCATTACTAAATGCAGTTGCAATCTATGCTGTTGGTGGGCTTAGTGCCCTGAATACACATCGCCAGCATCACTCTCATATAAAAAATGAAATCATAAAACAGCTGACAAACCAATCTTCATGATTCAACAACTTATAATTATTGCCGCAATTATTGGGATATGGCTGTTCATTCGCTGGGTACGAAAGCAGCCTAAACAAAAACAATTTCAATCGACAGCTATCTTGGTAGCGATTATCTTAATTGGGTTAGCAGCGACAGGAAGGTTACACTGGTTATTTGCACTTTTTGCAGCAATCGTACCTGTATTTCAAAGAATGCTTGGACTAATTAGTTATGTTCCATTACTAGGAAGACTGTTCACTCAGTTTAGAAATACGCAATCAGGTCCAAACATGAATCAGCATTCAAGTGTTGAAACAGAATACCTGAGCATGATATTAGACCACTCTACTGGGGTAATGAGTGGTAAGGTTAGAAAAGGAACACACATCGGGAAAAAACTAGAAGACTTGTCGATTACAGAGCTAATTGAATTATATAAGGAAATATCACAATTTGATTCAGATTCAGCTCAGTTGTTAGAAACTTACCTAGACCGCACTCATAAAGATGCATGGCGAGACCACGCCGAAGAAGAATTACATACTAACCATGAAGCTTCACAAAATACGATGATGACTACGGATGAAGCCTATAACATTCTTGGTTTAGATAATAATGCCTCACGCGAAGACATCATCGAGGCACACCGCAGATTAATTCAAAAATTACACCCCGATCGAGGAGGGAACGACTATTTAGCTACTAAAATTAATCAGGCAAAAGATTTTTTACTTAAAAAAGCCGCCTAGTAACCATCGAACCCAAAATTATTAAAATGTTCTGGAAAAAACAGAGGAAAAAAAGCCAAAAACCTAAAGGCATAGAACAAATTGAGATCCCCGCCTACAGCAAAGAAGGGGGACGCATAAAATCCTTGGAGAGGCAAGGCCTTACAACCAGTGCGTCTTACGGTGGTATGGGTGTACGAGAACTTCAACTTCGCATGGAGCTGCTCGTTGATCAAGTAATTTCATCTCATCGTAGTGTATTTGAACCAGCTAAAGAGCTTGCTGGGTTTGCTAAAGTTGATCAAGACAGGTTTTTAAATTCTGTTGAGAAGATTTGTAGTACAAGTGTTGAGCTTGCCTACAATTTTTGCCACTTCGCTCCAAAAAGTTTGCAAATCGTTGATGAGGAAAAGTGGAATGACTGGATTGTCAAGCTTTTAGAAGTTTATGACGAAAAGGGTACAAATAGTGCCATCAACACCATGAAGAATGTTGATGAGTACATCCAATCTATCACTCACGCTCCGGCAAGTGTCGCTTTAGAAGAAGTATCTCGAGTGCTAGAAAGTTTTGTAATCGGTTTAAATGGAAGAAAATTAAGCATTGAGCCCAGCGATAATTTTTACACAGACACTGAAACCATCCGCCTTCCAGAAATTTCTACAGACTTTAACAGACGTGAAGATAATTTTGCCTTGTATAAGGCTATGGCGGTTCATCAATGGGCACAGACTTGGTTTGGCACATGGCGTATGAACGTAGATGCACTAGTCAAGATATATAAGGACCCGAAGCGAGCACTTGACTTATTTCATAAACTAGAAACCATTCGCTTGGATGCCTGCATAGAACGCGAATTACCTGGAATAGCCCGTACTATGAATGCCTTAAGCAAGGATCTGGAAGGCGAACATTTATCTAAAAACTGGCAACGCGCGATAGAAAAGCTCCAAGAAACTGATGCTACTGTTCAAGATACAATGTTTTTTTTAGAAACTGTATATAAAGAACAGACCGCCCCAAAAGATAAAATCTATCAGGGCAACTTAAACCCACGCGAGACCTGGAAAACAATACAAACAAGAGTGGAGCGTGAAAAAGATAGATTGAAAGAGAGACTAGCTGAACTGCAACGCGAACTTGAAAGTAATAAGACCGACGAAACAACAGTCGAAGAATCAAAAGATGATGGTAGTGAAGGCTTTTCAGCACAAGAAATAGAAGACGACTCCATGCCGGATGGCTTTAAAATCGAATTACAATTTGATGATAGGACCACAGACCCCCCTGAAGATGTCCAACAATTATTGGAGTCTATTTTACAAGACTTAGGAGAAATCCCTGACGAATATTTAGAGCCTGCAGATCACGGTATTTACGACGACAATGCCGAATCTGAGCAGGATTTCATCTCTACTGCAAAAGAAAAAAACGAAGAAATATATTTATATGATGAGTGGGATCATTCGCGTCGGAAATATCGAAAGGAATGGTGTCATCTTAAAGAACTAACCGTCCGACCAGTGCATGATAATTTTGTTACCAAAACCTTACACAAACATCGTGCACTATTAAAACATTTGCATCGAACCTTCGAAGCCCTACGCGAAGATGACAAGCGACTGAAACGCCAACCTTATGGAGACGATATTGATATTGATGCGATTATTGAAGCATTTTCTGAAACAAAAACAGGCATGGAAGCATCACAAAATCTTTTCACTAAATCACGCAAAATTGATCGTAACATTGCAGTAATGTTTATGATCGACATGAGTGGTTCCACAGCAGGATGGATTAATGAGATGGAACGTGAAGCATTGGTACTACTTTGCGAATCACTAGAAATACTTGGCGATCGTTACGCTATATATGGATTTTCTGGATTAACTCATGAACGCTGTGAACTGTATAAGGTAAAAGAATTTGACGAATTGTACAGTGACGAAGTCAAAGCACGAATTAGTGGTATACAACCAAAGGACTATACGCGTATGGGAGCTGCGATACGCCATTTAACAAAATTATTACATCAAGTAGAAGCACGCACTAAACTCTTAATTACTTTGTCGGATGGCAGGCCCGATGACCAAGACGGTTATCGAGGTCCGTATGGAATTGAAGATACGCGAAGGGCCTTAATAGAAACAAAATATTTAGGCATTCACCCATTTTGCATTACGATCGATGAAGAAGCGATGGATTATTTGCAACATATGTATGGAGCCGTTAACTTTGCAGTAATTGATCAAGTCGACAAGCTTCCGTATAAAGTCTCAGATATTTATCGACGCATTACTGTTTAAAATCTTAATTTCATAATTCTATTTCAATGGCCTCTAACATGAAAAATAGTCAGCGGCTAGATGCCGTGCAAAATCCTATTATCCCTTTTGTTGGCGAATTGACTCGAAAGCATTCGGGTACAATTTCATTTGGACAAGGGATTGCGTTTTATGGCCCTCCACCTCAAGCATTTCGCAAAGTGCAGCAATGCCTGGCTGATCCATCCATAAATCAATACGGACCTGTTGAAGGTATACCCGAGTTGCAACAGGCGTTAATGAATAAGCTTAAAACTGAAAATAATATTGATATTAATGCTGAAAATACGATTGTGGTTACGGCTGGCTCGAATATGGCTTTTAACACCGCCATACTTGCGATAACAGATCCTGGCGATGAGGTGATTTTGTCACTTCCTTATTACTTTAATCATGAAATGTCCTTAGTGATGGAACAATGTAAACCTGTCCTTGTTCCTAGCGATGCAAACTTTCATTTGAATTTTGACAAACTAAAGGCCGCGATTAATAAAAGAACCAAGGCTATTGTTACAATTAGCCCTAACAATCCCAGTGGCGCTGTATATACAAGAGATGAATTGATCGCCGTTAACGATCTTTGTCGAAAACATGGCATTTACCATATAAGTGATGAGGCATATGAAGATTTTTATTACGATGAGCATGAGCATTTTTCAGTAGCCTCTAATACTAATACAAGCGAATACACAATTTCACTATTTTCATTCTCAAAAGGATACGGATTTGCTGGTTGGAGAATTGGTTATATGGTGATTCCTGAACACTTATCAAACGCAGTTAAAAAAATACAAGATACAATTTTGATTTCACCACCAGTCATCTCTCAACATGCTGCGATTGGTGCGCTTGAAGCTGGCGAGGCATTCATTCAGCCTAAACGTGAGATGATGTCTAAAAAACGCGAGGTTGTTTTAGATTCACTTACTGATCTCTCTTGTTTAAAAAATAAACCTTCATCAGAAGGTGCACTTTATGTATTACTCAATATTGATACTCTGATGGACGATATGCAATTAACAAAGTTTTTAATTGAGAAATTTGGTGTTGCAACCATCCCAGGTTCAGCCTTTGGTATCCATCAAGATTGCTTCTTAAGACTGTCATATGGGGCTTTAAGAGATAGTGATATTGCAGCTGGATTAGAGCGTCTCAGAAAAGGCTTAGATTCACTTTTGGCTTAAAGTGCTCAGCCTCTATTAGGTTGGAATTAATGATGAATGATGCTCGACTATTTTGTAATCCCCACTATCAAGTTTACAAATAACAAAGGTATATCGAGCAGGAAGTGAAATTAATTCTATATCAACGTAAGAAAAATCATAGGTCCCAGAATAAATACTGACACCAGAATGAACTCTGTTTTTAGCAGAGCTGAAGTTAACTTTAAAGTTTTTCCTTTGAAATAACTTTTGGAAATAATCCCTTATTAATTCAGGATTATCACGAAGAATTGTAGAGAAAGTCCCCCATAGCATTGCATTGTTCGCATATAGTTTAACAATTTTTGGCAAATCACCATTATTTATATATATTTCCCATTGTTTTAATACGTGATCTGCATCCATATTCAGTCTTTCACTAATTAGCATAAAGCATTAATCGTTAGCTCAAGAGTATCAACAATCATATTAAAATCTAATATTAATATTATCAAAATTATCTTAAAAAGTTATACTCCTATTTATAACTTTGGATACTCTCACTGAAAAATAGTGCTAGAAAATAATTCAATTATATTTCAATCATATTTCTGGTTTACACTAGCCACACATAGTTAGGCTTCTAATGATAAGCCTACACATAACATAGAATTTCCTTCCAAAGCTTAGACTAAACCATTTAAGGGATTTTGCTTTGACTAATCCTACTAGGGGCTTATTTGTGTGAAAAATATGATGTACTGATCTTAGACTTTACTGTTGTTCCACTTGTTGATTATACAACTTCGAAATCTTTTCACGACATGATCGTGATGCTATTGGGACAAATCGGAAAGTATATCTTGTGGGTATGACAGACCAAGTAGCCACATTGCTTGAGAGACGTGGAAAATTAAAATCTGTTAGCCAAGAATTTAAATTAAGTTCTCGCGTTGACGCACTGAAAAGTGCAATCAAAAATGTAAGCTAACACAAATATTCTGAAAATTTTTGGCTACACTGCGCTTAATAATAAATATCTCTATTCAATACCACTATTCGTTGACATTGAATGAATCTCATACGGAATGAGACCTATACTAAGAATGTCAAAAAACCAATCATAAAATTCTGAATTCCCGGTAAATATCGAACCACTGGAGAAAAACAAATTACGATTACTGCAATTTAGCAAATAATATTATTTATTCCTGATTTCAGGATCGCACTTACAACTCTACTCTAAGCAAGTACCAATCTTAATAACAAGATTAAAATTAATAATCCAAAACTGATACCCAGAAATTGTAAAAATCGAAGACGATATTCATTTCCCTCTTCACTGAAATCATGCTCTGATAAAAACATCATTGGGTCTTTCAGCATCTCTGCGATCTCTTTTGGTTGCGTTAGTTCCTGTTTAGCTCTTAGTAGGAAAAATATTGCTATGCCAAAGCCAGCAATCGCACCAAGCATTGCTACTATATACAAGATAAATAATAAAAATGTTCCAAACATATTAAAATTACTGTGAATACTTATCCAAACCATAGCAAAAGCTATGCTAGCGGCTTAATTAATATTTCTTTAAGTGATGGAATCTTGGAGATAGACGGTATAGAAATTGATTACCGCCCCTTGAAAATAGAACCCATTATTCCTCTTATAATAGATTGGCCGAGGCGTGATGTAACCACTTTGGTAGCACTCTTTACAACGGTTTGTGTTGTAGTTTCTCCTCTCAAACGTTTTTTACGGGTTGATTTTGTTGGTATTGGTTTTTTCGCTTGATACTTTCTTTCTTTTTCAATAATTTCAGTTTCTTTTACAACCTTTTCTGCACGCGCTTTTAATTTTTCTTCAGCACTTTCGCGATCAATTTTTTGATCGTAAATATCTTTGATTGGTGTTTCTGCAAAAACCTTTTTACGTTCTGCCGGAGTAGCTGGACCCATTCTTGATTCTGGAGGACGTATCTTAGTCTGTTGAACAATAGTAGGTACGCCCTTAGGATCCAAAACTGAAACCAGGGCTTCACCAACCCCTAATTCTGTAATTACTTTCTCTGTATTGAGATCAGGATTTTCTCTAAACGTTGTTGCTGCAGCCCGAACTGCTTTCTTATCTCGTTGTGTATATGCGCGTAAAGCATGTTGAATTCGATTACCTAATTGACCTAAAACTTCATCAGGAATGTCAATTGGATTTTGTGTGACGAAATAGACACCTACTCCTTTTGAACGAATCAATCGTACTACTTGTTCTACTTTTTGAATAAGCACTTTTGGTGCATCCTTAAAGAGCAGATGTGCTTCATCAAAGAAAAACACAAGCTTAGGTTTATCTGGATCACCAACTTCAGGTAACTCCTCAAACAATTCTGACAACAGCCATAATAAAAACGTTGAATATAAACGAGGGTTTTGCATCAATTCATCAGCCGCAAATAAGTTGATATAACCCATACCTTCTTCAGTGGTACGCATTAAATCTTTGAGTTCTAATGCTGGTTCCCCAAAAAAGTTTTTTGCGCCTTGCTGCTCAAGTACTAGCAATCTTCGCTGAATTGCTCCAAGGGATTGTTTGCTGACCGTCCCATATTCAAGCGTCAACTCTGAAGAATTCTCACCAACATAACTAAGCATGGCGCGCAGGTCTTTGAAATCTAATAACAATAAGCCTTCATCGTCAGCAAGTTTGAAAGTAATATTTAATACGCCTTCTTGCGTGTCATTCAGTTCAAGTAAACGTGATAACAGTAGCGGCCCCATTTCTGAGACGGTAGTGCGAACGGGATGTCCTTGCTTTCCAAAAATATCCCAAAATATGGTTGGAAACTTACGAGGTGTATAATTTTCGACACCTGTCTCACTAGCTCGTTTTACTAGTTTTGGATTTTCTTCGATGGCTTGGCTTATGCCACTTAAGTCACCCTTAATGTCTGCAGCAAATACCGGCACTCCTGCTTGAGCAAAACCCTCGGCAAGAATCTGCAAAGTAACAGTCTTCCCGGTGCCCGTAGCACCAGCAATAAGGCCATGACGATTGGCCCGATTGAGAAAAAGTGTCTGTACAAAATCACTTTTCCCAATTACGACAGTTTGATAGTCAGTCAATGGATTTTCTAATTAACTTATTAAATATTGGTATTATTTTGTTTATCTATTATTACCACTATGCCTTGTATCACCCCAATTAGGCATTTAAGGCCTACTTTTACACTAAAAGCATAGCAAGTTAAATATAGTCCTTACAATCAATTGTTTACATAGTATATACTGGGATTTAACCACAATCCTAGGTCGGTATTTGGATATCTAGTTCACATCCATTTAATCTAATTTGCCTATATACTACGAGCATATAAACGAGTCTTTGCTTAACCTAATTATTAACTAATTTGACAATTGATATATGGATATTTCAATGTCTAGTGCAACCTTGATTAAACTACTTCCTCGTCAAATATTTATTATTGTAACTACTGCAACACTATTCGCAGTTAGCTCATATTCCTATAGCAATACAAGTTCTTTCTTAGTACCTGATAATCAACACAATAGGGCAACAAAGCTTATTACTCATTTTTTAGACAAGTACCATTATAAAACCTTTAAAATTAATAACTCTTTGTCCGATAAAATTCTAGATTCATATATTGAGGCACTAGATCCGAATCGAAGTTATTTTTATCAAAAAGATATTGATAGCTTTCAGATTTTTCGATTCAAACTTGATGATGCTTTAAATCATTCTCAATTAAGTGCACCATTTCAAATGTTTAGTCTGTATCAGGCACGCGTTGATGAACGTATCCTATACGCTTTAGACCTCCTTAATGAAAATTTCGATTTCACATTAGATGAAGAATTAATAATAGATCGATCAAATCTGAAATGGGCTGCTAATAAAGACGAACTCAATGAATTTTGGAGAAAGCGTGTTAAAAATGATGTGCTAACTTTAATGCTTGCAGATAAAAACTCTAGCGATATCAAAGAGACGCTTGAAAAACGTTATAAAGGTATCGTCAAGCGTAGCCAACAAACTGATGCTGAAGATGTGTTTCAAATATTTATAAACGCATTTGCTAGTACACTTGAGCCACATACTAATTATTTATCACCAAGATCTTCTGAAAACTTTTCAATAAGAATGAGTCTATCCCTCGAGGGAATCGGTGCCTTACTTCGTACTGACGGCGATTATACGCTTGTGGAAAGAATCATCCCTGGTGGACCTGCAGATTTAAGTGATTTATTACATGCCAGCGATAGAATTGTAGGCATTGCGCAGCAAAATGAAAATGAATTTAAAGATGTTGTTGGATGGCGTTTAGAAGAAGTCGTTGAACTTATACGCGGAGCTAAAGGCACAAATGTAAAATTACAAATCTTACCTGGGGAGGAAGGTCAAACAGCTAAGATTAGAGAAATTCAAATCACACGTGACAAAATTAAATTAGAAGAACAAGCCGCAAAAAGCGAAGTAATAGTAATTCCTCAAGATTCTCAAACTTACAAAATTGGTGTAATTGATGTGCCGACATTTTATATTGATTTTGCAGCATATCAGCGCGGTGAAAGTGATTACCGAAGCACCACACGAGATGTAGATAATCTGATCACTGAATTAAAATCTGAAAATATTGACGCATTGATTTTAGATTTACGTAGCAATGGTGGTGGGTCACTATCAGAAGCTACACAGCTGGCTGGGCTGTTTATTGATGAAGGCCCAATAGTTCAAATTCGTGATTCAAGTGGTCATATTGAAGTTCACCGAGATCGTAATTCAAGTATTTCCTACCAAGGACCTTTAGTTGTTTTAGTCGACAGATTCAGTGCTTCTGCTTCCGAAATTGTTGCTAGTGCAATTCAAGATTATCAACGTGGAGTTGTTGTTGGTGAAACAACATTTGGAAAAGGTACTGTACAGCAACTTGTTGATTTGAATAATTTTGATTCTAATCGGGATGCAAAACTAGGCCAGTTGAAAGCTACGATTGCACAATATTTCAGGATCAATGGTGGCAGTACACAACACCGTGGTGTTGTCCCTGATATTAATTTTAATACGATATTTGCAGATGAGGAATTTGGTGAACGTGCATTAAAAAATGCTTTACCATGGAATTCTATCTCTCCGGTCAGCCACCATTACGGCTCAATTGATGAACAAATCATCAATATCACATCAAATATGCACAAGTCGCGTGTCAAAGAAGACGATAAATACAATTCTCTAGTTAAAATTTTACAGCTTGATCATGAGTTAAGAAACCAAAAAGCAATTTCATTGCTTGAATCTACAAGAAAAAGAGAATATGAACGAATCGAAGCTACTCGCTCTTTAAATCAGGATTTTCTAAAGGGCACAGAAGGTAATTTAAACAAGCTAGATGACGACGAAGAATTTATAGATGTTTTGCTTGATGAAACTGCTCATATTGCAACAGACTTAGCTAAACTCTTAAAATCACAAAGCTCGAGTTCATTTGTTGACCGAAATCTTTAATCCTTAGGTCAACTGACCAAAAATCCTGAAACCTGCTACATAGGTACCAATAGCTGAGCCCAATGAGCTAAGTAGAAATATTAAAAGTATTTTTGCAACTCTATTCTTGCGCCAACCCAAGGCAGTTGTAGTGTCTTTACGTAAATTACCAAAGTCTTTTACAGTTGGTTTACGAATAAATAATTCAACTGCTGCGGTAACCATTCCAGCCCCAATAGTTGGATTCAAGGATGTAATTGGCGCTGCAACAAACGCAGTTAAGATTGTTAATAGATGCGCACCCGCAATAGCCGCGCCTAATGCAGACATACAACCATTAATCACTATCCATTGAAAAATTAAGCTCCACCCTAATTCAGGGCTCTTCTGGAAGCCGAGGTAAAATCCAACACAAATTAACGCAACAATCACCCATGGAATAATTTTTAACAAAGATCTCTTGCTTGGAACCGTATCTAAGTCATTAATAGCTGTGCGAGGATTAAGACCTTTATTTTCTAAATAGTTGCGCATTCCTTTTATATGGCCTGCGCCAACTACAGCTAATATATTTTTACCTCTATGCTCTTCTATGGTTTGAAGTAATTTTGCAGCCATGTATTGATCACGTTCATCAATTAATGGCATAAACAAGTCTTTAGCATCTTCTGAAAATTGCGTAAATGTGGTTTCCAATATGTCACCACTTTTTAACTTTTCTATTTCTTGCTCAGATACCTCTTCGCGAGATAAAACGCTGGCGAATAACCCTGCGAACAGATATATACGTTTCCAAAACGGAACATTGTGATAAACACGCTTAAGCGTTGTGCCAATTTCACGATCTATTAATACAATCGGCAAATGCAACGTATTTGCTTCTATAATTGCTGTTTTCATTTCTATTCCAGGTTCTATACCTAGCTGCTCAGCTAGCCTTTGTTGGTAGGCGCCTAATGCTAAACTTGCTGTTACCATACTGGCCTTGCCTTGACGTATTACATCGAATAAATCCATCTCGGCCAATAAGCTTGGGCGCATGATAGAGTTATAACGGCTTTGACAAAGTTCAATGCAAACTACATCAAATTCTTCAGAGCTCACCATTTGTTTAACTGTTTCCGCACTTGTCCGCGATACATGCGCAGTACCAAGAATAGTTATTTTGCTCTCAGCAATGGAAAGCGTGTGGAGTGGTTCTGTCACTATTATTTCAGAATTCTTTAAACGTGTTCGGTCTAGTAATTACTAAGATCTTAGAAAGCTTAGAAATAATACACAGTTAGTCGTAATCACTATATTTTTTAGAGCTGCCTTTGACCTTTTCTACAGGGTAACGTTTATTATTTAGCTCCATCTTACGCTTTGTTATTTCCATCAAATCAATATTTAGTTGATCAGAGAGTCGCAGTAAAAAAATAAATATATCTGCTAGTTCAAATGCAACTGCAGCATGACGTTGAGGTGAAAGTTCTGTACTCTGTTTTTCAGTCATCCATTGAAAGTGTTCTACTAACTCAGCAGCTTCTACAGATAACGCCATAGATAGATTTTTCGGACTATGAAATTGTTCCCAATCACGCACCTTAGCAAATTCTCTTAGTTTTAATTTTAGCTCTTCAAGAGCTGGCTCACTCATTCTTCTCTTTCCTCCCAGTAGTAATCGGAGTTACAGCACTGTCAATAGATTGATTGTTAGAACTGTTTTGATCTTTGATAATCTCTTTAATAGTTTTATTACCTAAAACTTGGCCCATCTCTTTATCCACTCTACCCAACAAAGAATTTATTGTTGGGAATTTTTGACTTAACGAAGATTTGATATGACTATTAGGACCAGGCTCACGCACAGTATCTATAACTGTTTTTAAATTCAATTCTTCTAACGGGCGTGCAGGAATATATGTCGGCATATCAGAATCGGCTCTAACTAACAATCCATGCGATTCAAACAAATTCAACTGCTGTTCTATAAATTGTTTGGGAAGATGTAAGATTTCTACTAAATCATTAATAGATACGGGCGGTGCTTTATCATAAAATTGTTGTCCGATTACTGTCATCAATTTTAAGGCAAGCTCCTCCTTTTGCCTATTCGTCAAGTAAAGATCATGCGTATTAATAAACAAATATTCAGGATATTGCTTATAATATGCAACGCTAGAGCCAACGAGCAGTATTAACCAGCTCCACCATAGCCAGATCATAAAGACAAATAAAAATGCAAAACTTGAATATATCGCAGTGTACTTTGTGGTAATGGATTCTGAAATTGCCGTTGCAAATATAAAGCCCACCGTCTGCCATAATATACCTGCTGCAATACCACCTATTAGTGCTGGAATGACTCTCACTTTTGCATTTGGTATAAATAAGTAGGTAAATGTGAAAGCTGCAATAATGAGTAGATAAGGCACTAAGCGCGTGCCAATATTCAGCAATGTGCCAAACGGTTCAACAGATAAAATAGCTTGGGCAACTGCACTATTCATGGCAGTGCCCGTAACTGCAAGTGCTACAAAAACTAAAACCGGACCAACCATAATTACACTTAAGTAATTACTAAACCTTCTTGCTAATGAGCCTGTATGTTGAACTCTCCAGGTGTAATTGAATGCATATTCGATTTTCTGTATTAATCGTACAATGATATAGAATAAAAGTACTAATCCCACACCACCCAGTGCGCCTACTTTTACATTATCCACAAAACCCATTATCTGCTGCGCGATTTCTTGACCTTGTGTGCCCAGCGGTGCCAAATAATTAAGCAATAATGGTTCCATTTGGTTATGGACGCCAAACGCCTTCATTACTGAAAAACTCACGGCGATAAGCGGAACAATAGAGAGTATGGTGGTAAACACTAGACTCATGGCGCGTAAATTTAATTGCCCATCCATGAAATCGATTACCATGATATGCACAAAACGAAGAATTTCTAATCCCCATGCCTGCCACCAAGGCAAATCATCTGTATCTGCTTTCCAAATAATTTCGTTTATTTTTTCTTTTAACATTTGCATTCGAAGGGGAAAATCACACTATGTATAAGAAGTATAAATTGTAGCAGATACCTGGAAGCAAAAAATAAGGCAATATTGAAGCAGATACTTACTAGTAGAAGGCAGTATTGATCAGATAAGAGGATTACTTATAAAAATCTAAGGCGTAGAAAGAAAAAGCCAACCGCTATAAATAGTACTGACTAGCTATAGGCAATCCTGTTAATCTAGAAGTTTGAAAATTATCTTATTTTTGTACCCAGCTGCCATTGGCAGATTGATACCATGTCCCACCTGCTACCTCTTCAACCCAGACGCGGGCAAAGGTTGCACGTATATCTGCTTCCCATTCGGGGTGATCGTTTGCCCTCGCTATCTCTGCATATAAAGCACTGCGCTCACGGTTTTCGTCGGCAACTAATTTTTTTACTTGATTACGATCTTTAAGTGGAATAACTGATTGATCTCGAATCTCTACTCCAGCATTGACGGTTAATCCTACTGCACCATTCACATAGTAGGGTTTGAGGCTTGCAGCTCGATTCTTCATGCTGGCACGTAGTGCAGAAATCGCTGGTGTATTGATATTGATGTCTGCTTCAGCATAAGCTGGGGTAATTAAAAAATTTAATATTGTTGTGGCCACATAGTAAGCGGTACCGTATGGTAATTGATTACTGCTTTGCTCATTCTCAGTAGTAGAATCGATTACATCTTCTTCATTCAACACATCACGCACAATTACACGTGCAGCATCTTCGGCGGCCGCGGCTGGAAAATAAATATTTATGGTTACACATGCAGAAAGCAAAAATGCTAATACAAAACTGCTAACGATTGATTTATGCTGCATCTTAATTCATCCCTATTTACTTTGTAATTTAGAGGTATCGATATACGTAAAGTTCCCTTGCACATTTCTTACACAATTATTATTAGCACATTTATCACTGAACAATTAGTTCTTGAGTGGCGACAACACGTTTAAGACGAGCTGTAAGTATTGGCCAGGATACTTCATCTGTAAATCCAATAATATCTATTCTAGGAATACCACTTCCTTCAACGATATAGAAACCTTTATCGCTATCACTTACTCCACGCATTTTACAAGTGGAATTCTTTAGTCGGCAACCTATACCTAGACGATCATATCTAAAATTATCTAGAAAGCGTAGAAAACTTTTAGAAAAAATATTTGAAACTCCATTACCTACTTGTGTAAGATTATCTATTGCTGTTTGACTTATCAGATGTCTAGATTTATCACCTTCTGGTGTACCTAACCATGCATCAAACTGTGTAGGTTGCCAGCTAACGAATTGAAGATTGTTTATATAGCCATCTAACTTTCCAGTAATCTCACCAAATGAAAAAGTTTCTGTTAGAGTGTTTAGATCGAGATTATCCATTTGAATATCTGCAAAAAACTTTGGGGTAATACTAAACAAATCTTTTGCTTTTAAATTATGTATTGTGGTAGTTCCTCCAAATGCCCTAATTAGCAATGCTCCTTGTACATCTACACCACCTTGCTTATATCTTACACTAGGCGCATAACCTGCAAGATTACCACTCATTTCTGGCCATCCGAAAACGGACGATACTTTTTTCATTGTTACAGGAGTTAGACTTAAATCTAAGGAAATGGATTGATCTTTTGTGCCTGGGTGATCCACCAGAAATGATTCTATAATTATTGCTCCATCTAAAATGGGCACGCTAGCGGCTTGATTTAATACTAGTGACTCACCTTGGTTATAGAAGGAAAACTTACTTTGACCAAGTCTAAACTTGTAAATATTTGCAGAGTCAAAGCCTATAGCATACTCACTACCGGAATGACGGTTTCCCCAACCTATTTCCCCATCTAATTTTGTAAGCGCAAACCGCTTTTGCTTATCTTCAACTGATAATCTTTGAAGTTTTAAATTAGCTTGAGTAACAATAGCATCATCAATCACAATAGATCCCACTAGCGATCCACTTGTCTGTAAATTTGCCAAATTTGAATTCAACAAAAAAGGCTGTAGGTAAGTCTCATAGGTTTCAGGGAATGCAGCATATTCAACATTTAAGAGTGCAGGTGTAATCGTTTTTTTCTGCTTATAATCAATCGATGTACTGATTATCAAATGGAGTGCTTGCTGGTCTTCAAAATGTAGTGGTGCCAACTCAATTTGGTTTTTATCAATTGCCCATTTAAAATTTCCAAAGACATCTTTTGGAGCTATATTTGCGTCAATAAATACAGGATCAAAGTAGAGCTCGCCGCTAAAAAGCGTTGTTGAAAAATCATTATCCCAGATTCGATTCGTACGATTAGATTCAAAGGTAATTTTTGCCGTTACACCCTCCCCAACAAATGTGCTTTCTTCATTTGTGAACGTGAGCTCTGTGATTACTGCCTCACCATTAATAGCTTGAATAGTGGCGTTATTCCCACTAAGTGTCAATTCGCTTTTTATATTACCAGCCAATGATAACTGAGGTAAATCTGGAAGGACTTTTTGTAATTTGGAAAGTGATAAGTTATAGCTATTTACGTTAGCCCTCCACTTTCCTTGTTGCATCTCAACATCAAGAGATGCATGTCCTTCTGCCAGTAGAATACTGTGTACTTGTAAGGATAGATTTCCATTCTTTTTTCTATAGAAAGTTATAGGTGCTGAGTTTGCACGCGCTAAAGAATCCTCAAATGATAAATCGCCCTTAGTGCATGAAATTTCTTGTTCAGAAAAAGTACCTTCTTGGCATACTAAAGCGATATTTTTTATATGTCTTTTGTTATTTGGTAACAACACAGACTTAATATGAATTTGATAAATTGATCTACTTTTCCATATATCAAAAGTAACCGTAATTCCATCTAATACGACACCATATCCTTCGACTCTATCAATTGAAATTGATGATCGAATCTGTAATGTAGTCGCATGCAAACATGTTGAAACAATCAGTAATAAGAATAATACATACCTAGGCAATAAAAGAACTAGGCATGAAAATTTATATTGCACATACTGCACATTTAGGGTCTTTATTTATTTTTACTGTATGCCATTCCATATTTAGAGCATCGATGAGCAATAATTTATTAGCTAGTGTTTCTCCAAAATTTACTAATAACTTAATAACTTCTGTTGCCTGAATACAGCCAACAAGCCCAGCTACAGATCCAAGAATACCAGTTTGCGAGCAACGTTCTTCCAGCTCTTTTTGATTAGGATAAAGACATTGATAACAGGCACTAGCATTTTGCATAGTGAATACCATAACTTGCCCCTCTAACCGAATAGCTGCACCGACTATCAAAGGTGTTTGTTCTTTTACACAGGCTGCATTAATGGCAAATCTAGACGTGAAATTATCAGTTGCATCGACAACTACATCGGCATCTCTAATTTCTTTTCCAAGCTCTAACCCAGTTAAAACCGAATTAATAGTGCGCACCTTTGTTTGTGAATTTAAATCAGCAAGTGTTTGCTTAGCCGAAGCAACCTTATCTTGACCAATACTATCATTACGATGGATAATTTGTCGTTGCAGATTTGAGAGATCAACCTGATCAGGATCAACTATAGTAATCTCTCCTACACCACTTGTTGTAAGATACATCGCAATGGGCGAACCTAAACCACCCGCACCAAATAGTAATACATGTGAAGCGAGAAGTTTCTGCTGACCTACAATTTCAATTTGTGGCAGCATGATTTGACGACTATAACGCAGTAGCTCGTTATCACTTAGATCAAACTTATTAGCCAGTTTATTCACTTACAAACGCTAAAGCACGTACCAGAATTCATTGGTTGTTACGTCTTTTTTCGCCTTCTGCAAATTCTTTTTTCTGCTCATCGGTAGCATCTTTTTGGTATTTTGCCTTCCACTCTGCATATGGCATGCCATATACAATCTCTCTTGCTTGCTCATACTCAACTGAAATTCCTTTTTCTTTTGCGGCTGCGACATACCATTTAGACAAGCAATTTCGACAAAAATCCGCTAGATTCATCAAATCGATGTTTTGTACTTCGGTTTTATTCCGCAAATGATCGACTAGCCTTCTATATACAGCTGCTTCGATTTCTAATCGATCTTGATCTCTTATCTGATCACTCATTTTGTAATCCTCAATTTTATTTACATGGCAAATAAATAGATCATCCTGATCTATTTATTGATGGCCAGATCGGTGCACGCTTACCTTGCCTCATACGGACTTAGGCCAGGTTGATGCATCCTTGTACCAATATACCTCCAATATAAAAATTAGTCGGGTTAATAACTATTTAAGATATTATATTTATATTTTCTGGTATGTTTCAGAGTATTCATAGATATATCAGGTGGCTAACATTAAATACGAAAACGTTACGGGCATCATCCTTGCATGCGGTAAAGCAAGGCGAATGGGTGGTCATGATAAAGGCTTGATTGAAATCAATGGTCAAGCGATGATCACCTATGTCATCAAAATCTTAGAACCTCAAGTAGCCAAGGTTTTGATTAATGCCAACCGCAATAAAAAAAAGTATGAGAATTTTGGTTACCCAGTATTTTCAGATCACCTAGCTGACTTTCAAGGACCGCTGGCAGGTTTCTCTGCGGCAATGGAAATAGTCACAACCGACTATATTTGCACCTGCCCATGTGATGGACCATTGATACCCGATGACCTTGTAGCTCGATTATACGATGGAATTAGGCATCAAGCTGCTGAAATATGCGTCGCACACGATGGCAATCGCATCCAACCTGTATATGCATTGATCAACTGTAACTTGAATACAAGCTTGAAAAAGTATTTAGCGAGTGGAGGACGTAAAATTGATGACTGGTATGCCCAACACAAATTAGCACAAATTGATTTCAGCGATAATAAAGACAGCTTTATGAATATAAATACACCTGAAGATCATAGTGCTTTATCTAAGCTCTTCTTGTATTAACTAAAAATGAAAACGATTGAGTTCGCAAAGCCTATTATAGGTTTATGCGCATACAGTGGCTCTGGAAAAACGACGCTACTTGAAAAACTTATTCCAATTTTCAATTCACAGCATATTAATGTAGCAGTTATAAAGCACGCACATCACACATTTGAAATAGATCGTCCTGAAAAGGATAGCTATAAAATCAGAAAGGCCGGTGCACAGCAGATCTTGATTTCATCACAAAAGCGATGGGCTTTTATTCATGAAAATATTACTGATAATTCAGAACTGTCACTTCAAGATGCGCTGAAGCATATCACTGTTGAAAATATCGATTTTGTAATTGTTGAAGGATTCAAAACTGCCCCTATCTACAAGATTGAAATTCATCGACCTGCCTTAGACAAACCGCTTATCTCAGACGATGATGAACATGTCATTGCGATAGCCACAGATGAGCCTAGTAAAGTGAATACTACGCTTCCTTTATTAGACCTCAATAACCCTATGCAAATTGCTCAATTCATGGAGCAATTTATTGCCAAACAGTGTGCTTAAACGTCAAAATTTGTTTTACAACAGCAGAATATAAAAATGGTATAATTTTTTATAAAATAGACGAGTTGGCATTGGCTAAGACAGCCATTAATTATAATAAAATTAAATAATAACAATAATATACATAATATACATAACCTAACTAATCACAGTTAAGCTTGATATTTTTTCCCATAAATAGCGGGAGAGAGTACCTTTCGGCTAACCGATTAATAAAATGATAATGAATAGTTTTTATACACATCCGGGAGAACCTTAAATGGCAGATCGAACCGTCACAGTGACTGATAACGCAACAGGGAAAAAGGTCGACCTACCCGTGCTTGGTGGCACTAATGGGCCTAGTGTTATCGATATAGGGAAGTTATACAAAGAACTTGGGTACTTCACATTTGATCCAGGATTTGTATCTACAGGAAGTTGTGCCAGTAAAATTACCTTCATCGATGGGGACATCGGCCAATTACGCTATCGCGGTTATCCAATTGAACAGCTTGCGGAAAAAAGCTCGTATTTAGAAGTTTGCTATCTTCTTCTATACGGCGAGCTACCTACCAAACAAGCATATGATGCATTTGATTCTAGGCAGAGAATGCATACTTTACTTGATGAAAAAATGCGCCGTTTCTATTTAGGGTTTCATAATGACTCACATCCTATGGCAATGATGGTAGCTACGGTTGGTGCATTATCCGCTTTTTATCATGAGCAAATTGATGTGCATGATGCAGAATCTCGTGATATTGCAGCCAAACGCCTAATTTCCAAAGTTCCTACGATGGCAGCTTGGGTGTACAAATATACAGTTGGCCAGCCTTTTATCTACCCAGATAATAATTTAGATTACGTAACGAATTTCTTGCACATGATGTTTGGCCTTCCAACGATGGACTACACGCCTAGTCCGACTTTTGTTCGTGCGATGGACATAATTTTAATTTTACATGCCGATCACGAACAAAATGCTTCAACTTCTACTGTGAGACTCGCCGGTAGTTCGGATGCCAATCCCTATGCTGCACTTTCTGCGGGCATTAGCTCACTTTGGGGCCCGGCACACGGTGGTGCGAATGAGGCAGTCATCAATATGTTAGAGGATATCGTTCAATCCGATAAAGACATCAATTACTATGTTGATCGTGCAAAAGACAAAAATTCTAACTTCCGCTTAATGGGGTTTGGCCATCGTGTATATAAAAACTATGATCCACGCGCGAAAATTATACGTGGAGTCTGTCATGAGCTACTTGATGAGCTAGGTAGCAATAACCCTAATCAGCCTTTATTTGATACTGCAATGGAACTTGAGCGAATAGCGTTAGAGGATGATTATTTTGTGCAACGTAAATTGTATCCAAATGTGGACTTTTATTCGGGCATCATTTTGCGTGCAATGGGTATTCCACTAAATATGTTTACCGTGATCTTTGCATTAGCAAGAACTGTTGGCTGGATTTCTCATTGGAAGGAGCATATGAGCGATCCAAATGCAAGAATTGGTCGTCCTCGTCAACTTTATACTGGCGCAGATGAACGCGACTATATAGAAATCGATAAACGCGGTTAATCTATTTCAGAAAAGAATTTGCGCATGATAGGCGCAAAGTGTTCTTCGTCTATCAGGAAGGAATCATGCCCATTTATTGATTGTGGGCGCGCAAATTCAACTGTGCGCCCTGCTTTCTCGATCCCATTGTAAATTTCTTCTTGTTGTTCTATAGGAAACAAGATATCAGTTTCGACACCGATCACTAATGTTTTTTTGGCATGGATTTTCGCTAGTCCTGCATTCACCGAACCACCATGTTCTGCAACATCGAATAAATCCATTGATCTAGATAAATACAGATAACTATTGGCATCAAAAGTATCAACAAATTTATGTGCGTTATAATCAAGATAGGATTCAACTTCAAACTCTATAGCAAATTTATCTTTACTTCGTCGATTTGGATCAACACGTGCACGACTAAAGCGTTGATTCCATTCTTCTCCTGCCCGGTATGACATTAAACCTAGTTTACGTGCTAGTACCATTCCATGCTTAGGTTCTTCATCTGGCTCATAACATCC
>CAJHZF010000172.1_pt1 | contig 62165 bp, 67 predicted proteins | sample 9198891 | NCBI WGS metagenome assembly CAJHZF01 (sample SAMEA7708349, study PRJEB35096) | sediment metagenome | biome: marine neritic benthic zone biome [ENVO:01000025]; feature: sediment [ENVO:00002007]; material: shallow marine sediment [ENVO:03000034] sea grass bed [ENVO_01000059] ...
ATGACCGATTGGACAAATAGTGAATTTAGTCGTTTGCGATTGCAGTACAACTTAAATGAGCTTTCGGATAAAAATCGCGATCATCAAATAATCATCCAATACATCATGAGCATGGGCGCACATGCAGCCCATCCTTTTTAAAGGGGTGATGTATGAATAAAAAAATATTTTTCATATCAATAATTATTTTAGTATTGCCAACTACTTCTATTGCGAAGTTAGACATCTTTGCATGCGCTCCTGAATGGGGCGCACTTGCAAAAGATATAGGGGGTGAAGAAGTTGAAGTGTTTACAGCATCAAAAGCTTCGCAAGACATCCATCATCTTCGTGCTAAACCTAGTTTTTTAGCTAAGATGCGCAAAGCAGAACTCGTTTTCTGTACTGGGGCTTCTCTTGAATCTGGATGGTTACCTGTGCTTCTACAAAAAGCAGGAAGTTCAAAAGTACAATATGGTCAGGCTGGTCTTTTACTCGCTAGTGAATATGTTGAAAGACTTGAGATACCGGAATCCGTAGACCGCTCCATGGGTGATGTTCATGGTGAAGGCAATCCTCATATTCATTTGAACCCACATAATTTAATCCTGATCGCTAATGAATTAGCCAAACGCTTGGTGTCACTTTCACCAGAAAAGGAAAAGTTGTTTTTAAGTAATTTAGAAATCTTTAAACAAAACTGGCAAAAAAATATTGAGTACTGGGAACAAAAAGCACAGTCATTAAAGAATAAGAATGTCGTGGTCTATCATCAAAATTGGATTTATCTATTAAATTGGTTGAATTTAAATCGGATCACAACTCTTGAACCTTTACCTGGGATACCTCCACGTGTTTCACACTTAGAGACTGTTCTCGCATCTGTTAAAAACCATGACATTAAAGCGATTTTGTTAACTCCATATCAACAAAACAAAGCGGCTACTTGGCTCTCTGAACAGGCAGATATACCTGTGATTATTTTGCCCTACACTGTAGGTGGGAGTGAAACGGCTAAAGATTTAGAGTCGCTCTTTGAAGAAACTGTGCAAATTTTACTAGATGTAAGCACATGACATTTTCTACCGATTTAATTGTTTTATTACTACCAGCCTTTGCAGCAGGATGTTTGGTAGCAATAACACATGTACCACTTGGAATTGAAGTATTAAAACGTGGAATCATTTTTATTGATTTAGCCATTGCACAAATGGCAGCAATGGGTGTTGTGATTGGTCATGTAGCGTTTCATCATTCAGAACAAATTCAATCTTTTGTACTTGCTTTAGTATTTGCCTTATCAGGTGGTGGATTGTTTGCTTGGTTAGAAGCAAAACAATTTAAACATTTAGAAGCGATGATAGGCGCCATTTTCGTGGTTAGCGCATCCATTACGGTTCTCCTTCTTGCGAAAGATCCGCATGGAATCGAAGCAATGGAAAAATTACTAGCAGGACAAATTCTTTGGGCGAAATGGTGGCCAGAATTAATTATTACACTAATTGTGTACTTGGTAATTTTATTAATCTGGTTTAAGCGAAACACAAATAACTCTTCATTATTTTATTTCATATTTCCGATTGCGATTACTTTTTCGGTTCAGATAGTAGGGATATACCTGGTATTTGCAAGTTTGATTATGCCGGCAATTGCTACAAGTCAAATTAGTGGGAAAAATAAGTTGCTTAGTGGGTATTTAGTTGCCTTGATTAGCATCATATTAGGATTAATATTTGCAGTAATTTTTGATCTGCCTACTGGACCCATGATTGTATCCACCTACTTTATAATTTCTATTGTGCTACTTATAAGTAGCTACAGACTGAACAAAGTTAGTAGCTGAATGACTGCTTTTGGCCGAAAGCAGACACTCAAAATTTACTTTTAAGCATTCTTTTTTCTACTAGATAGACCCCCGGGGGCAAAACTTAATTATTTATAAAAGCGGGTAGGGATCCTAATTGAGAATATTTTCAAAAATTTTGAGAATTTGAAAGCATTCTTATATATAGAGTCTACGTCCGCTAACGGCCCAAAGCAGACATTCGTGTAATTAGGATATCATCGTCATTTAAAAACAATTTATTGAGAGTTATACAAAATGAATATCAAACAAATAGATTTTATTTTACTTGTCTTTGGATATATATGTCTGTTGTTTCTAAATGGCGCCTATGCTGAGAAACCAAGCGACGCAGATGCACTTAAAGGAATAAATGAGGGCAAAGTAATTTGGGATGTAACTGTTAGGCAGTCCAACTAAGCTTTTATTTCTCTTAAAAGTTATTAAAGAGACCTATGATGATCTCGAAAGGCAGAATGTAAAACCAGACATGATTTTTTTGTTTCATGGCCGTGTAATGAAACTAATTTCGACAAAGCCACTAGATTTGCCTCTCGATGAGGAAGAAGCCCATGAAGAAGCATTAGAGTTGATTCAAAAGCTGAGCCAACAACCTGGAGTCAAAATGGAATCGTGCTCAATATCTGCACGCTTATTAGACATAGACAACGAAACCATCATTCCAGGAATAAAGCCAGTCGGAAATACCTTTGTGTCGCAAATTGGGTATCAGAAAAAGGGCTATGCAATGATTCCAATCTATTAAGCAGGAAGCTGCTAAATTTGTTTAGTCATGTCCGTTTTTGGCCGTTAAGAGACTAAGAATATGGATTACCACGAAGGAATGTCAGCTAACGAGAGGCATTATCATTTTGGACTAATGGATGAATTTTATAAGTATGTTAACCAGAAGAATGAAAAAGCAGCTATTGATGTATTAATTCAAGCAAAGTTTAGCATTGAACGAGCAAAAGAAATTGTTAGTGAAATATTTAAAAATCTTCAATTTTACGATTAAGGAATATGACCGTTTATGGCCGAAAGCGGACATTCAGAACTACAACTAAATATTACCACTTCAATACAAATAATGACCAATAGCGAGTAACAAGTGTACTCAACGTACAACTCAGCCACTTAAATTAATCAACGATTAGTTACATCTATAAATTCCATTAACCAATCAAATTAAACATAACTACACTATATGAATGCTGTTAGGGAGCGTAACCTAAGCCTATAATATTTGACACAACTTACCTATCGATTAGGAGGCGTCATGCAATTAGATAGCATAAAGAGCGTTTGTTCAGGCCTAATGGATAAAGCGAAAGCAGAAAAATTTTTAGATCATCCGGTCGATGATATTGAAGAAGAGGCAAACAATTTTGTCGAAAAGTTTGCTGAAGAGAATGGACTTACAGCACATACACTATCTGCCTTTAGATGGTATTTTCAATCTGACGATCGTTTACTGGAAGATGGCTTTGTGGAACTTCGTTGCAAAACCAAATTCTTAAAACATGAAGGCTCTTGCACATTCGAGGTGGTGGATATTGCTGAAGTCGATAAGATGAAGCATTTAGCCTGAAGATAAATCGAACTAAGTCAGGCAGAATCTATTAAGTTTGCCGTACCTTGTGAATTGGTAGTTACGCAGGTATCGGGAGTTGATATAGGCTACGACATTGAGAACACCAGCAATAACTCGCTATAGTTACAGGCGGTGATTTGCTCTCCTCACCTATTTCTGTAGGAACTGTTCCATGAATGACCGCTATTGGCCGTAAGCAGACACTAACTTATTGTATGTTGTGATATCAGGGCATAATTACCATATATTAAAATACTAGCTTGCCTTGTAGAGAGTGAAATTAACCATATGCAACTCAATGAACATGGATATGGCGTGGGCGCCAACTCTTACAATGCAGCCGGCGGGCTTGTTGGCATTACATGTCTCGTTGATGACTTTTTCTCAAACATGGATACATTTCCCGAGGCAAAAAATATCAGAGAAATGCACTCTCAAGATTTAACCGAATCTCGTAAAAAATTGACGTACTTTCTCAGTGGGTGGCTTGGAGGCCCAAGACTATATTCGGAGCACTATGGCGGAATCAACATTCCTGAGGTGCACATACATCTAGCCATTGGGGATGCTGAACGTGATGCATGGCTTCTCTGCATGCAAAAGGCCATTGATGCTCAACAATATCAGGATTCGTTTAAGGAATATTTATTTGCCCAACTAAAGATTCCCGCTGAAAGAGTCAAACAAACGTGTGCGTGCAAAACCTAACAAGTGGGTGCAGCCGCTACGCTGCATTTGGTGTGACTGAACCATGGCATTAATGTCCGCTACTGGCCGAAAGCAGACATTCGATAAGAATGTTTATTACAATAAAATTAATTCTATGGTTAAGTGGAATATATTCTCATAGACCGGCTTCGCTTGCCTGCTGGCCCTCGTGATAAGTGGAATAGATGTATATGGGCATCGACAAGTCTTCCAAATGTTTTTGAATCAACGGATACACCTCACTCCATTGCAAATTGCCAACTCCGGTTGCCAATTTCGGTAAGGAGAGACTGCTAACTTCACCTTTCTCAAGTTCGTGTCGCAATTGTCGCAAGCAGTGGTTGACATTGGATAACGTCGCATGTCCAGGTTTGGATCTGTCCCCATGTTCACCCTCCTGTGTAAGTAAGTTGAAAATTCGTATTCCACCGACTCCACCCCATACCCATAATTTGCCTGGTTTTGGATTTACCTGGTGAGCGTAATGTCTAAAATCCTTAACCATTGCAGGCCATTGTTCTCGAAGCGCCAGTGCTAGACCCTGATCAAAGGGATCGTTTGGAGCAATTCCATGAGCAATGGCTTGCGCTTTTGTCAATAAAATGTCTCCAGTAACTTCATGTATCATTGGATGAGTCTCCGTTGAAATTTTCAATTATATATGTGATGTCCGCTATTGGCCGCAAGCAGACGTTCAAACTGTCTAATTAATTTAAATGACCTTAAGTACATACAACTACTTATAACACCGACTAATATTAGACAAAATTTTAGTTAACGTTTTGTATTTAATACAAATGGATGCTGTTTCGTAATTAGTAGGCCGGAGGTTCGATTCATCTCTCCAGCGCCAAATTTAATCACTTAGGTTGTGTCAATTTTTGATGTCTAATTGTATTAAACGTAAATTACTATCTACCAGAATCTGCAAATAAGAATATAACTTTGCTATTTTGAGGTTGGTTGATATTTTTTTTCTCTCTTATTCTTTTTTTTATTTTAGGTAATTTAATTACATTCATTAGATTTAAGTCTTTATTTTTAAACATATTTATTGGCTCTATGATGCTTTTAAGTAATAAGACCTTGATAACATTTTGTGTATTTTCATAGTTATTTAAATCAGCAATAGTAATCTCCCTTTATTTAGTAACTCATTGAGTAACTTTCCTTTAGCACAATAAATCATACGATTCGTTGTAGATTCACGAAGTTCAAGTCTTGGATTTTGCCTTTCTAACCAAGCATTAATAAAAAATGACATATGTTCTCCTATAAATTCTACTTGCTAATGATAACGATTCTCATTAGTATTAACAACAGCCAGAATAACTAGGAGATTTATATGGCATCAACACAAGCCTCAATAAGATCTAAGCCATTAATTAATCGGGCATTAGTTAATTTTCATCCTCCTGAATACAAAAGGATCAAGGAAACTTTGTTAAGGCGCATTGATGTAATCGCCCGTGCATTTTGTGAGTCGGAGATTAACATGCTGCGTGTAATTAGCAGTGGTGAGGCTCAAATCGGAACAATTAATGATTATGAAGGTAGCTTTTGTATCTACATAGAGTATCAAGGTGCACAAGTACTTAAACCCGTTCATGTCCTTCATTAATTCAATTATAAAGAGTTCATATGTCTAGAACCATAACACTTGAAAAAATAAAACCATTTGAAGTTATATAATCAATAAGGTCAGACACCATTGATAATACTTCTTAAATACTATGGGCTACGACATATATATTACGCGCGCTGAGTATTGGCCTGATAATGAAGAGCACCAAATCTCTACTGAGGAGTGGCTGTCTATCGTTGCAATCGATGATGCACTAACCCTAAATACTAATAACGGCCCTTACTTTGCGAATTGGTCCGGACCCAGCACCTATGAAGAAGCTTGGTTTGATTGGTTTGATGGAAACATCTATACAAAAAATCCTGACCGAGCTATTTTTAAAAAAATGCTGCAAATTGCCAACGAGCTTAGTGCAACAGTACAAGGTGATGATGGTGAAACCTATACCAGCATTGAAGATTACCCAGAGTTTTCACCAGCCAATCAACCGGTACAAGCCGAATTAAGATGGTGGCAAAAATACCCACCGTATCAACGTAAAAACTTCATCCAAAACATCATTATGTTTGTAATTATTGCGTTGGTCATCATTACCGTGAATTTTCTAGATCTGTGGTAACTCAAATATGCAGATTTATTTCTTGCAGAAAGTTTGCGCAGTAATTAATTATTTTTTATAAATTTAGACTGTATGAATTTCTTTAGGCGTTTATTTGGTAATAAAGAATTTGAGTCTAAACCGGTTCGCCCACCTCGTGATATGCGAGAGCTGCTAGAACCTCTAGCTCAAAGCAAATCAAAGAAAGAATCAAAAGAGTCAGACACCATTGAATCTTTGTATTTAAAAAAAACTAAACTCACCAGAGCTCGGGTACAAACGTTTGATCATCAATTGGCGATCGCAGGTAGACGCCCGCCTTGGGTCGCGGTGCCGTCGACAATGACAAGCCGGGTATATGGACGTTTGATTGCGTACGTTTCTGGTGCACAGTAACGTCGTAATGATCCAGATTGGACCATGCACTGATCGGTAATTGCTTACTATCGCTTAGCTCCATCTTTCGCGTGGGCGAAGTTTGCAGGTATCCAAGCAGCTGATGCGCAGATGTGCTTATATGTATTTTAAGTGCTTGGTAATTCTTAAAATGGAAAACCTATCTGATATTTACAATTAGAAAAGATGAAATCTGATATGATACTGCAGAATATTGTTCTCGTTTTGCTATGTGTTTTGGTGACGAATGCCTCTGCGGTAGATGAATTAATCGGCACCCTTGCACCTGAGCTACATGCATCCCCGTGGATTAATTCAGATCCTATAACGCTTAATGAATTACGTAGCCATGTGGTTTTAATCCGATGGTGGACTGCGCCCGACTGCCCTTTCTGCAAGGCGTCATCGGCTGCACTGAATGAATGGCATGAAAAATACTCGAAACAAGGTTTGCAGGTGTTGGGAATATATCACCATAAAAATTCATCGCCGCTTACCCCTGAATTGGTGAAAGACTATGCTCAGAAGTTTGGGTTTACTTTTCCAATTGGTATAGACAATAACTGGGATGCATTGCGCACATGGTGGATGTATAAAAGACGTGATTGGACCAGTGTTTCATTTTTGTTGGATAAAGAGGGTGTTATTCAATATATCCACCCGGGTGGCGATTACGTAAAAGGCGATAAAGACTATCAAGAAATTGAAGACAAGATTAATTCATTATTATAAGGAAATAAATTCCTGATCTAAATGGATGTATTGGACAGCAATTTGCAGTCATAGTGAGAAGTCTTATCATTGTAATATGACAACAAGCATATTAAAAACTAGCTCAGTTGAAGAAATTCCTCATCTTGTGTTTTATGATGACAAGTGCCCTTTGTGTTTAACCGAAATTAACCACTATCGTAAGCTTGAAAAATGTTACCCCATTGAGTGGATTGGTATTTATCAAGATCATGAAACCATTGCAGAGTTTGGATTTGACCAGCAGCAGCTACTTCAGCGCTTGCATGTGGTTCGAGGAGATGGTGTGGTAGTAACCGGTGCCTCTGCCTTTGCCACCATTTGGAGCTCCGTGAAACGTTATCGAATTATCGGCAACATGGTATATAAATTTAAACTGATTCCAGCTTTAAATTTTATATACGATTATTTTGCAAAATGGCGCTATCAAAGACGCACTTGCCAAGTCTAGATTTTAGGGAGTAAATTCTAGCAAAGGCGTACTTGAATCGGCCAAATCTGCGATTATAGATTTACCTGCTAATTGCAAACTTTCTTTTTTACCCAGTTTGAATTCAAGAGATTGTTTAAGAGAACGCGCCAGGGCGTTTGCACCAAGCCTTTGATAGTAGGAAAGTTGTTTTACAAAAAACGGTAGCTGTTCAATTAACGACGTTTGATTGTTTATGGTTTCAACAAACGCACTTTCAAGTTTGCGAACAGCGTTGGCAAGTAAAGAGCTTTTCTGCCAGTCTTCTTTGGTTTCTAGACTCCAACTCATGTCTTTATGCAATATACACTTTGCAAAATAGATGCCTGATTTATGTAATGTCCATGCATGGGGTTCTATTAGGCTTAATTTCCATTCATTATTTTTGAAATAAAGAAAATAGTCTTTGCCCGTGATGGGTTTGAACCCGTACTTGGCACTAAGCACCAAGGTAGAAGTAAAATAATCTGCTAACCATTGATAACTACTTTTCGCTTGAACTTGCAAAGGCGTATAAGCCCGCAAATCATCCACGACTCCTACAATGCCCTTGCCCTGCGGGTTACCTAATTTTTGAATTTCAGCTGCCATACATTTAGTTTAATTTTCTAAATGTCACAACTGTATACTAATTTCTATGCTGAGCAGCACTTCGATACACTGTTCGAACTCATCTGCACTGTACATGCTACATTTATACAGTGGGTTACATAAATTTGCTGCCGCAATCGGCTGTGGTGATTTTTGCTTAAACAATGGGATCAGCTGTTTTCAATTTCCTCGGCTCTGGCATCCTCGGCAATTGCTCCTAATATTTTATACTCCCACCGGTCGCTCCCGGAATCCTTGCCTCCCGTGACACTTGTTGGCAGAAAATTGCTCCCTTCATTTTTTGCGCTTCCACCATCCCTGCTGGTTGTCCCGCACATCGTCCTTGGTAGTCATCCTCTACAACTGCTCCTCGGTAATTGCTCCTGCATTACTCTACCTTCTACATCCATGTAGTCGTGTGTATCGAACTCAGTTGCTTTGGTTAAAATTCATCGCCAGCGCCACGCCGACAACGCCGTAGGCTACCAAAACACGGGCCTCGTACGCTGTTTTACAAAGGTCCATTGCAAATATCTCTTAAAGTCAATCATGAAGTGTGATTATTTGTTGAACAGCAGCGTTAGGGTATGTAGAAAAATCACATCTAAAGTTTTTTAATGTTCAATCAGTGAACAATTTTTGAGCGCTTGTGATCTATCGCTCAAATTAACATCGGAACACTTAAACATGGTTTCGACACATCAAGATATGCATTAGTATCTCTAATGTGACAAAATCGTGGCAGCCATGTTCTTGCCATTAAGCGAAGAAAATTGTGATAACGCCTCGATATCTTCTAAAAAGGGAAAACATTGATGTCCACTCTTGATAATCCAACTGACGATACGCAAACCGACGAAGCAGAAAGCGAGCTAAGTTCAAAAATTCCCAAACTTGAATCAGTCGTTAATGAATTGGAATCATTGCGAATTGATTTTAATTCGGTTAGTGCTATCCGTGACGAATTACAAGCGAAACTAGATCACGCCGTAGATTATGCAAATAATCAAGCCAGGCTAATTGAGCAACTTTGGGGTAAGCGTTCTGAAATTAATGAATTAAAAGCTTTCCTTGGTAAAGCCACAGAACGTAACAATTTCCTTAGTGCCGAATTGCAAAAGCGTAATGAAGAGATTGATACAATACTAGAACAATCCTCTGAAGTTGATGAGCTGAAATCCCAACTTGAAGCTTCTACGGAACTCAATACTTCATTTAATGATGAACTTGAAATTCGTAACCAGGAAATTGCCTCACTACATGCAAAAATTTCAGAATTTGAGGATTTAAAAACACAACTTAGTCAAGCCAATGAAAACAATCGCCTGCTTAGCAAAGAACTTGAAGACCAGCATACATATTTAACAAACCGTAACAAGGAGCTTGAAAGTCAAGTTTTATCATTTCAATCTTTACAGGAAGAATTTGAAGGCCGCGGCGCCAAACTAAAAACATTACAAACCGAACTGGATAGCACCAAAAATATACTTGGAACACTTGAGAGCGAGATAAAACAATGTGACCAAAAAGAAAGTGCGTTGCAGCAACAGATTGATACTGAGAAGAATCGTATTGTGTTCTTAGACGCCAAGATTCGCACACAGGAAAATCAATTAGCCGAATTGAGTGAGCTGCGGTCCAACCTTAAAAGTCGCGAACAACAAATTTTAGACCTTAACCAAACGTTGGAGAATGAACGCAAGCGAACACAGCCACTTGAGGCTAAACTAAATGATGCACGTACAATTATGCAGAGCTTACATGGCAAGATTGAAGTTGCCAATAAACGCATACCTTCGTTGGAAGAAAACATTCGCCTACGAGATGGTAAGATTTCTTCACTTGAAAATGAACTTAGCACACTACACAAACGTATTGCGCCCTTGGAGGCTGCGCTGAAACAGCGCGACAGTATAGCCTCCTCTCTTGAAGAGGCGCTTAGCCAAGCCAAACAACAAATTACATCGCTTCAAAAAGACATCACCATGCGAGACTCAAGTTTTCGTGAACTTGCAGAGCTGTTACAAGAGGCCAAGAATGTAATACCAATGCCTGTCGGCGAACCAGAAGAGACAGAATAAGCCGCACCGAATAGATCAAGCAACCAAAATGATCGCCAATCTCATTTATATAAAACAAGTATTATTTTCAGCTGCGTTATAAATTAACTTAAACTAAGATGGCCTTCAGCAATTTTGCATAATGAATCATGGTTGATAATTTTAATTTTTTTTCTATTAGCATCCATAAATTTACGATCTCGAAATTTTGAGATTAATCTGCTTACAGTCTCATCTGCAAGACCCAAGTAGTTGCCAATATCGTAACGACTCATAGTGAGATCAAACTCATCTGCAGAATAGCCACGTGCTTTAAATCGATTAGAGAGATTTATAAAAAATGTTGCCAGTTTCTGTTCTGCATTACGTCTTGCTAATAAAAGCAGCATCGTATGGTCTTTAGTAATTTCGTCACTGATTAGACTTAGCAACTGTTGCTGTAAGCCAGGAATTTTGACACACAAGACATTTAGATCATCTATTGGAAGTTTGCAAATAGTGGATGTGTCTAACGCAACGCCTGAGCAACTATGAATTTGATTATCTAGTCCATCTAGACCAAGTAACTCACCAGGAAGATGAAAGCCTAGGATTTGTTCTTCCCCATTTTTAGCGGTTGTAAAAATCTTTACTGAACCAGATCTCACTGTAAAGATACAGCCAGATTTTTCCCCTTGACGAAAAATTGTTTCACCCTTACGTACCAGTTTACGTTGTTGAATAACCGCATCTAAGGTGTCTAGATCATTGCTGTTTAGGCCTCTAGGCAAGCATAACTCAACCAAGGAGCAGTTTTTGCAGGATGCCTTTAATGATTTAAAATTTATTTTTTGTTCTAGCTGGGCCATTGTCAACTGGATTAGTCGTTAACTATCATGATTGTTAAAAATTCATTCTTATACAAAAACATTAGTAGGCTCTATTTCAATTAAAAAAAGTCTTAGCCAAGCAGAAAACCACATTTACCTGTTTTAGATCAGTATAAATGAATCTACATTATCTGCTCCTAATTTCAGCAATTTTTTACTGATACAGATCAGTATTCTCTCTCAATCACCTTAGTAATCTACTTCACAAGCTTTCAGAAGGGCTAAACATATAATTATTCTGTGTAAGTGGTTATTCATTATTTTTATTATGGAATACTGAATAATGACTAAAATTCCAAGCAGTTCATATCAAGTTATAGCAGGTTAATTTTTGGAGATTAATACTATGGGTCTATTTAAGAAGTCGAAAAAAAAAGTCAGCGAAACACCAAAGCTTTTATGTAAATCAGGTAATCCTGAATCTTATAAATGTATATTTTTGGCATCATATAGAAAGCTTCCCGTTGATGTCGAATGGCAAGAGTCATCAGTACTTGATGAGAAAATGTCTGAATCTTTGAATATGTCTAGTCTACACCGATTCCCATGTATTCAAGATGGCGACTTTACCACCTGCGGTGCAAATTCAGTTTTAACCTACTTAAATATCAAAGGTCGAACACCCACAATTCATCCTAGAAAAGCAAGGGTGCTGGCGATGCAGCAATATTGGATTCAAGTGCTTACAAGTAAATTTGTACCGCTGATAAATGAGTTTTCTAAAAATAGAAAAGACATAGCTTCAGTTCTAGACATTTTAGATAAAGGTCTTGCAGATAAAAATTATATTGTAGGTGAGTTTTCACTTGTGGATATACATTGGGCGGCAATCTTTAAAGTGCTTGAAGAACAAGGTCAAAATGACATTATCAGTAGCTATAAAAATTTAACTAACTGGCTAACTAAAATTAAAGCAGAAATTCCTGGTTATGACATCAAGAAGGAAGAAGTAGCTGCATAGAACTTTGTAAATTTCTTTAACACAGGTAAACAAATTATGACTGACATATTTGATTTAATGGCTGAAAAATCTGGTTTAAAAGATGAATCTAAGTATGGATTGTCTGGGGATATGAAGAAAACCCAGTATGTGCTTGAGTTAATCGGTAGCCCAACTGACCCAGATACTTTGAAATGCATCCTTACGGCAGCTGAGCAAGGTATGGAAATGAATTGTTACAGTATGGTATCTGATGCCGTAAGCAATCTGGATGAATGTATTGCTGAACTTTCACCCTTTTCAATTACACCATGTTTAAAAGAAGCAGATTTCGTTACTTATGGTGGAGACGCAATTACGTCATTTATTGATGCTAGAGGACTGGGTTATGCGCTCACGCCCCGCAATGCCACTCTTGCAGCAATGCAAGATTATTGGGTAGATATTGCGGTTACAAATGTTGCCCCACATGTAAGTCTCATTATTGATGAAGTCTTTGCTAAGAAATATAGCGATCCTTCTTATGTCTCGGATACGCAAGTAGTTAATACTTCATCTGAAGACCTAAATATTTTCTTTGATGCATTAGATCAACAGTTGCAGGGGAATAAATACGTTGTATGTGACAAGTTCACGTGGGCAGATCTTCATTGGACGGCATATGTTCATCTTTGTGAGGTTGCAGAATGCAATATGCTGATTGATGAACGAAAGAATGTTAAAGACTGGTTTAACCGAATAAAAACCAAGAAAAGTCAATGTGGTCAAGATGAGGTCGCATACGATATGTTGCCTAATGCAGATGAGACGCTACAAGGTCGTCTTAAATCCGTAGTGATTAGTGATTACTAAATATAAAAACTCAATCAATTACTTTATTTAGGTGAGGAAGTAACCATGCATAAATTTTTAGTAAACATACGGTATTTTTTAACACCGAGCTTAATTTTTCTAGCTTTAGTAGGTCTTGTGATTGGTGGCCCTTGGGTGTGGACAGGAGTGGGGCTATTCATAGCATCAATCACTGTCGATTATGTAACCAGCGCAATAAAATCTATTCATTGTGGACCTGCAGGCACAGACGAAAATGGAGAGTTATATGGAATCGATGGGTTATTGAAGGTGATGATGTGGGTGCAATACCCAGTATTTGTCATGTTGCAATTGGCGCTGGTATGGCGTGTGTATGAGTACGTAACCGGAGTTCCTTTTGGCCCCTCAGAAATTTTAGGCATTACCATAAACCATGAGGTTACAGGTTGGCAGATGTACGGAGCTACTGTATCTGCGGGAATATACCTAGGTCTTGGCATCATGTTTGGACATGAGCTTGCGCATACAAAAGGGCCTACCTTTGTGTTAGCGCGCTGGATGATGGCGTTGAGCGGTATTGCGCATTTTTGTTATGCGCACGTATACAATCATCACTTGGAATTGGGTTGTGAGGATGATCCGGCTACTTCTCCAAGAGGCCGATCTATTTATAAACACTATCTGCTTTCACACTTTGGCCAATCACGATTTTTATATGTGATGGAAAAGCAACGCTTGAGTAGATTGGGCGTACCTTTTATTTCATGGCAAAACCGCTGGATACGGGGTTATGCCATGAGTCTTCCAAGCATATTTTTATTTTGGTTTGCAGGTGGTTGGATAGGTTTAGCAGTAATGGTCGGATCTTGGGTAATCTCAGCATTTGAATTAGAGGTGCTTAATTATCTAGAGCATTACGGCCTCATTCGTGAGAAGGGTCAGCCCATTGATTATCGACACTCTTGGGATGTAGGTGATTCTCCTTTTACACAGTGGGGGTTCATTGAAATCGGTCGCCAGGCCGACCACCATGACCGTGGTGAAACTCATTTTTGGGAGTTAGAAGATTGTGGTGCACCGGATACACACTACGGTTATTACGCCATGTTTGCACTACTCCTGGTACCACCTCTTTGGGAGGCCTTTATTAAACCGCGTCTTGCACAATGGGATGAGCAACGAGCGAGCGAAGGCGAACGTAAGATCGCAGCCAAGATGAATTACAACGCAGGGTGGTATGACATGCCGCTGTGCGAAAAACCTTCTTGAAAAATAACAGTTCTTATTTAAATATTTGAGAGGAAATGCTAATGAAAACTCAACTTGCTTTACTTGTGATTGCCATATTTACAGCAGTGGTTGGTTATGTTCTCTATACGCTAGGTGTTGGCGAACACCATTTCAAGCCACTTTGGGCGCTTGGCACATCAATTATTTTCTTGATTGTGTTGCTTATTGATGTCTGGATGTTTTTTGCAATTGCAGGTGAAAATGCATACAGATGGAAAATCTGATTCAGATATAATTTTAATTAAGTAATTTTAAAAAATAAATTGACTTAGTGCCTGAATCTACTAGAGTTTAGATTTAATCAGGCACTGCAATTCCGCGTGTTGGTGGTTCAATTTTTCGTGGTAGACTCTCCAGCCCCTTTGCCCATCAAGCCTTTGGCTTCGAAAATGTAGAATTAGTCCGCTGTTTTAAGAAAAACCTTAGCTGAATTGAAAACGGCTTGATTCCAATTGACCTTTCATTCAAATATTAAATTAATTTAATTTTAAATTAGGCTTTAGGAAAGGCTTATCTAGATATATTGTGGAGATAGATATTTCATTGACCCTTGCCTATAAATTAGGGGATTAACATGAAGCAATTATTAATCTACATTGTCATTTTTATTCTTTCTGGATGCACCATTGTGGGAATTAGAAATTCTGAAGAAGCAGCACATGCTGTTTTATATGAAGAAGAAAATATACAAATTCGTCAGTATGAAGAGGTGCTGATTGCGCAAACACAGACTACCGGCAAATATAAAGAAAGCGGTAATGAAGCATTTAAGCGCCTTGCTGGCTATATTTTTGGTGAAAATCAATCGAAAGAAAGGATTGCAATGACCACTCCAGTTCTGCAAAAAAATCAAAGTGAAAAAATTGCAATGACGGTACCAGTATATCAACAAGAAAAAAATGATACATGGACCATGACGTTTGTTTTGCCATCTAAGTACACACTCGACACCATTCCTGAACCGCTGAATAAAAGTGTAGAAATTAAAACGCTTCCTGCAAAGAAAGTAGCAGCGATCCGATACACTGGACTCATTAGTTCTAAAAAGATTGAAGAAAAAACCATAGAACTTCAAACCTGGTTGGATGAAAATGGATATACGCCTCTATCCGAGCCGTATTCTGCAGCCTACGACCCACCCTGGACCATTCCTTTTTTACGCAGGAATGAAGTCCATATTGAGATTGAATAATTCTGCTCTTGATATAGACGTAGGCATGAAGTACTAGATTCTCATTTCATCACCTTAATGGTCATAGAAGGCGACAATTAGCTTATAGAATTGTAGTGAGGTGATTATGGACCGAGATTACGAAAGTTTACTGCCGAAAGTGCTGGTAGCTATGTTTCATGAAGCAAAGAAACGTCAAGCCGTGATTGAAACACTGTAAGCGAACGGTAGAGAATCATTCCACCGAGAGCAACACCGAGCCCACCTAGACATACTTAAATTGATGTGGACAGAGCCTGAAAAACTTGAGGCGTATACGGTACTTGCCTGTGTCGATTATCGAGATTTACTGTGCGCAGCAGAGTATCCGTTGTCTTCACGTCGCTTTGGACTAAGAGAGAATAATTCAGAGAAATATCGCAAGTTACAGGAACAGGAATCAACAGAATATTAAGCCTGGTTGAAGCAGGTATTACCCGCCTGACACTTCACTCAAACCAAATGTAAGCTATTAATTCAAATTTAATATACCGATGAATTTTTTATAGTCTACATATTTACATTTTAGTAGTTCGCATTTTTGCAATCGTCCTTCCTCGCTGATCCCGCGCAGTCACTGCGGGGCCAGTTTTAAAGTGCGCTTGAGATGCGCAAGCAACTCTTGCGTTTTTTGTAAATTCACATTACCAAATAGTAAAACTTAGGCAACCTCGTGCTCATGTTCGCCGCGTAGCCTATATGCGTACTCCACATACCCACGGCAATGTTTCAGTCATGGCGTGCAAGGAGATAACAAAATGCAAACACAAGATCTCTTGTGTTGCAGAAGGTAGGAATATGAAGACATTGCTATGAGTGCAAAGCAATCACTGTAGATGCGATGGATTCCGTTCCGTGATTTTCAAAAACAAACAGGAGAAATTGAAATGAATAGATATACGCGTATATGGCTAGTGGTTGTGATTGCGCTTAGCTTGGGGGCCACCGCCTCGCTGGGTTTAACGCAAGAGGATAACGAGCAGCCACTTGGAGCCGCGGTGGTCAACATCGAAACAACCGATAACGACATCGAGCTTCAGGTATTTGTCGATGGCAGCCCCACCTGGAAACACTTGCAGATCGAAGACCCGAACGAGCGAAGAATATTTAATCTAAAAACACAACGCAGGCTTAGGCAACAAGGCATGAGTGAATTGTTCTTCGCATCCAGCCCGGATGCTTTTCCGGCGGACGAAAATGGAGAAATTGACCCGGATGGAATACCCGCCGTGGTCGAAGAATTTCTAGATAGATTTCCAGCAGGCCCATACGAGATGGAGGCAACGTCAGCAAACGGCGAACTGGAGGGCGAAGGTATACTCACTCACGTGATTCCCGCATTGCCCGTTATTGTTGCACCCGTATCAGATACCGATGAGCCCCTGATTGTCGACCCCAAAGATTTAGTAATTGATTGGGAGCCGGTGACGACGCGCTTTATCGGTGAGGGCACCGTTGAGATCATCGAATATCAGGTCATTTTGGATCAAGTGGACCCCCTGAGAGCGGCGCCCTGGGTCGATGGCGGCACACGCAGGGCCTTGATCAATCTTACCGGAAATATAACCCAACTTACGGTTCCGCCGGAGTTTCTTACGTCAAATAGCGCGTATGAATTCGAGGTACTGGCGATTGAAAAGAGCGGAAACTCAACCATCGCAGTGGGAGAGTTTGTAACGCCCGAATGAGCTGCCAAGCAATTGCACACATTCTGAGTAGCGGCCTGGGACCGGTTTCGTCGCGGAATTTAGGAGAGAGGGTGTTTAGGACAAACAGCGAAATCGGTCTCAAGTTTTGCAACGACTAATATTCAAACAACCATTAGTACCTATAAAAATAATTAAAACTCCTTGGAGATATTGCAATGATCAATTTGAAAACCTGCACATTCCCCGTCATTTACTTGATGCTAAGTCTTCCCTGTTCGTTGGTGGTTGTCGATGCGCAGAATCAGCTAACGTCTTATGAAGAAATACCCTCGCGTGACTTCGACACTCACTCGGTTCAGTATCGCAATGGGCGCCTAAGCGTGCAGGTAAATAATATTTCCATACAACAGCTGCTTGATGACATTGCAGCACAAAGTGGTCTAACCGTGGTGGGAGAGGTCGACTCAGACCAACGACTTACAATGGTGTTTTATGAGCTCAACCTGGACGCGGCACTGGAGCGCACTCTGGGTCATCACAGATTTATCTTGCTCGCTGGTACACAAAAACAGACTCCAGCATCCGCTGCAGTGCACGAAATTATTTGGCTGTTTCCTCAAGCTAAAGAACAAGATACTAGCTCGCAAATTTCCAACAGCGTTCAAGAAGCAAATACTGATAGCTTTGACGGGACAAAGCTCGGCAATGCGAATCCAGGCGAGCAGGTGAACACGGTTAGCGAATTGGAGAACAACGAAGACTCAGAAGCCCTTAGCCAGCCCGCACTAATGTTGGCCGATGAGAGTGTTGGTGTGCGTTTAGAAGCAGCTTTAGAGTTAGCCATTATTGGGGGCAATCAAGCCGTGGAGGCGCTGACTGCCGCGGCCTTGGGTGACGAGGATACTTCGGTTCGCAAAGAGGCGGTCCATGCCTTGGGCGAAATTGGAGGCGATTCCGTCATCCATATCGTTGAATATGCCCTGATGGACCCGGATGACGAAGTACGAGCAGCAGCCATCAATGCATATGCGGATATCGGTGGTGAGAAACCAGTAATGGTATTGGCCACTGCCCTAAACGACAAAGACCCCAACTTGCGTGCCAAGGTAGTGGATGCCTTAGGCGAAATCGGTGGCGAGGCCGCCATTGGTTTCTTGCAACACGCCTTATCGGATGAGGATAGCTCTATTCGAGAAGCCGCAGCAGAATACTTGGACGATTTGTCGAGCCAGTAGCCATAATCTGGGCATCTGGGCTCAATTAAATAGCTCGATACCCTTGAAACAATCGTCCTAACTGAACTACTTTTTAGTTCGATTACCTCATATATAATAAATGTTTGTTTTTGGTGTAAGCAGACATTTAAACTGTCTAATATAATTTTCTACAGACAAATTAATTTAGCGCTTTAAAGTAAAACTTTTAGTTAAATGAACTGAAATAATTTATAGTATTCGCTATATCGAATAAAGTTCTTAAAAATAATAATACATTATTATTTTGCTTCCGGATAAATCGTATTATTAGACAGTTAATTTATTCATTAACTAATCTTAGCAATTAGCCTGATATCTCGCATAAAGTATGGGACAAGAAATTACAAGTACCTCTTTTTCTAAAAAAGATTTCAAAAATTTCCGCACCTATCTCAAACAAGAAACCATTAAACTACATGAGTGGTTTGAACAAGACATCTTGGCTAAGGATGGGCTTGTTGGTGGATTCGAAATTGAAAGCTGGTTATTGGACCCTTCACTTCGGCCTGCACCAGTAAATAAAGAATTTTTAGAACATTTTAATAATCCACTAGCCTCACCGGAGCTCGCGCGTTTTAATCTCGAATTTAATAATGTTCCTCGAAATCTAACAAATTCAGTCTTTTCAAGCTTTCATGCAGAATTAGAAAATACTTGGAAGCATGCTCAAGCAGTTGCTAAAAACCTAAGCGCACCTTCATCATTATTATTAATTGGTACGCTACCAACTCTTAGACTTTCAGATCTTAACGAGCACTCTATGTCAGATATGAAACGGTATCGAGCCTTGAATAGGCAAATTATGGACATGCGCAAAGGAAAACCTGTACACATACACATTCAAGGAAATGACTTGCTAGAACTTGATAGTGATAATGTGATGCTGGAATCATCTACAACATCTTTCCAAATACATACTCAAGTTCCAGCTCAAGAGGCGCATCATTATTATAATGCCGCGCTGATGATTTCTGCACCATTAGTGATGATATCAGCAAATTCACCGTATGTTTTTGGGAAGAACCTATGGAATGAGACTAGAATTGCATTATTTGAACAATCTATTGATACGGCGAACCTTGTTGCGCCTATAAAACGAGTAAGTTTTGGTAGTGGTTACACAAAAGTTTCAATTTTAGAATGTTTCGAAGAAAATCTTGAAGATTTTTATATTTTATTGCCCATAGACAAAAAAGATGATGGCACACTTGCTCATTTACGTTTACATAATGGCACGATTTGGCGTTGGAATCGCCCTCTACTAGGTTTTAATGAACAAGGCCAACCGCACATAAGAATAGAACACCGTGCAATTTCCTCAGGCCCTACTCTTGTTGACATGATTGCGAATGCGGCGTTCTTTTATGGGTTGCTACATTATTGGGCACAAATGCTAAAAGATAATCATCCTTTACCTGATTTTAATGAAATAAAAACTAATTTTTACACAGCCGCAATACATTGTTTCGATCATTCACTCAATTGGTTTGGCAAACATGTAGAGCCGGACGAATTAGTTCACGAGATTTTACTTCCTCAAGCTAAAGAAGGATTAAAATTGCTGAATGTCTCATCAGCAGATATAAAAAAATATATATCTATAATTGCAGCACGCATTGAAAACAAACAAACTGGTGCAAGCTGGCAACAAAATTTTGTCAGCAAGCATAAATGCGATATGACTGAATTAACTCGTACGTACCAGCAATTTCAAGAATCAGGCGCACCTGTTCATACTTGGACTAATTAAGGTAATTATTGCTTAACTAGAATAACAATGAGCAACATAGAGCTAACACAAATAGAAAGTTTCCCCCAGAAGCTATTAAAGGTAGGTAGTGACAAGCTCTATACAATTTTTCCAGGACCCACTCTCTTACACTTACAAGGCAAAAGGCCAGAACCGCTATTCGTTAGCGTTTTACTGCATGGCAATGAAGGCACTGGATGGCATGTAATACAAAGATTGTTAAAGAAATATCAACGTTCAGCACTACCGCGATCTGTATCCATTTTCTTTGGTAATACACAAGCTGCACGTTATGGACAACGTTTCCTTGACAATCAACCCGACTACAACCGAATTTGGCCAAGTACGATTGAGCCAAATTCACAAGAAACTGCAATAATGCAAAACATAGTCGATGAAATGGGACGTAGAAAGGTATTTGCTAGCATAGATATTCATAACAATACAGGATTGAATCCGCATTACGCCTGCATCAATAAGCTTGAAAATCGTTTTTTTCAACTCGCTGCTTTATTTGGACATACAGTAGTGTATTTTTTAACGCCCAAAGGTGTGCAATCAATGGCATTTAGCAACCATTGCCCCGCTGTGACATTAGAATGCGGCAAACCTGATTCTTCTAGTGGTATAGAACATGCCTTAGAGTACGTTGATGCTGTCTTACATATGCAGCACATTTCAGAAGATCCCATTTTGACGCAAGATATAAAATTATTTCATACCGTTGCACGAGTAAAAATTCCGGAAGATGTAACTTTTAGCTTTACCGATCAAAATGTAGATATTTTATTTAAAAGAGAATTAGATAGAATGAATTTTTCTGAAATTCCTGCGGATACTTGTTTTGGGATCGTCCAATCCAATAATAATGCACGTTTATTTGCGTTCGATGATGATGATGAAGAGGTAGGCGAAAAGTTTTTTTACACAAATGAACAACAAATTAAACTAGCTAAACCGATGATGCCTGCAATGTTAACTCTCGACGAGTCAATTATTCGCCAGGATTGCCTTTGCTATTTAATGGAACGGCTACCTCATCCTGAAACATTTCGTACAAATTGAATTTTAAACTTTGAGTAAAAAAAGGAGTCAAACTCGAGTAAATCTCTTAACTAGTTAAATAATAAATGTCTTATTACAAACCACTACGCACTCGTAATATCTATAACCCACAATCGAGCAAGCCTTTTAAACTCTCTCGTTCTAAGATAGATTTATTTCTAAACTGCCCACGCTGTTTTTATATAGATCGACGCCTTGGTACGAGCCTACCGCCCGGTTTTCCCTTTAATTTGAACTCTGCGGTAGATAATTTATTAAAAAAAGAATTTGATTTTTATCGAAGCAAACAAGAACCCCATCCTTTAATGACTGAACATGGCATAGATGCCGTTCCCTATCAGCATGAAGACTTAGATGATTGGCGCGAAAACTTCAAAGGTGTGCAAGTACATCACGAAGAGACGAATCTCATTCTCACCGGCGCGATTGATGATATTTGGGTAAATCAACATGAAGAGCTCATTGTTGTAGATTATAAGTCCACCAGCAAAAACGGAGAAATTACCCTAGATGCAGATTGGCAAATTGGCTACAAACGCCAAATGGAATTTTACCAATGGCTATTACGCCAAAATGGATTTGAGGTATCGAACACTGGTTATTTTGTTTACTGCAATGGCGATAAAAGCAAAGATACGTTTAATGACAAACTGGAGTTTATTACCAAAATTATTCCCTACACCGGCAATGATGACTGGGTTGAACATGCTATCCAAGCCGCCCATAGCTGTCTAACTGCAGACGAAATCCCACCTGTTACGCATTCTTGCGAATTTTGTCTATATCAAACCACTGTCCAACAACATTTAGATAGAAATTGACTACAAATATTCACTATTAATGGCATTGATTTTTAAACATGAAATTTGTAACACATATCATCTTAATTTTTTTTTCTAAGTGGGTTTATCACTACACAAGCAAAGACGAATCAGTGGGGAATTGAATTTGTGGAAGTCCGGGCAGGAAATTTTCAAATGGGTTTGAAAGATGCATGGGAGGTGGTCGATGAAATGGATGAACCTGACCCCGAGAAGTTTAACGATGAAATGCCAGTGCATACCGTAGAAATAACCAAACCTTTTCTACTTAACATGCTTGGTAATCTTTGGGAGTGGACGAGCGATTGGTACTCGCGTTCTACTTATAACAATGGCAATCGAATAAACCCTATTGGTCCAAGTAAGGGCCGATCAAAAGTACGCAGAGGAGGATCTTTTCATTGCCCACTTTATCAAGTACGACCGGGCTATCGAGCTGCAAACCAAACAGATGTTATATATTCTGTTCTTGGAATTCGTATTGTTGCAATGCACTAGAATTTTATGAATAGCTAAGATAAATTTAGAAAATAATAATAAGTTGCGTATGTTGTAATTATTGATTTACTCATGTGTATTTGCCAAAAATTTTTCTGGAAATCATTAATATTAGTTTTAATCATTTCTATTCCAAGTACTGTCTTATGTGAAGAAGATCTTTGTGTATCACTTGTCTGCAGAGATCTTACGTGGACGAATAAATTTAAACACTGCGGTACATTTATACATGAATGCGAAAAATACACAGAAAATTCCATCAAAAACCAATATTCATTACAGGGATTTGCGTTTCAATATGATCCGGAAAATTCAGAAAGCTCCACGTATAAAGCTGATAGAAAAGCATTTTTAAATATTAACGATTCACAATTTGCACATCAGAAAATTGCGCCACCTCCAGGAATGGAGCCTAATGAATTTATAGACTTGATCCGTATGTATGCTAACTTGTATAAGGCTGAAGTGTATTGGCCCTATGGCCCTAATTCTAATAGCGCCGCGGACTTTCCCCTTTACCGAAGTGGCGTAGATACAAATAAAATTGAAGGCGCGCTCGGCCTGCATCATTATCATCGACGAACTGTATTTGATGAAATTTTGAATGATGCGGTCAAACTATTCTACGAACAAGCCAATGAAAAATTGAAAGGACTCATTAATCAAATTAAAAGTGAAACGATCACGAATGGTAATTTTAAAAATCTCAATATAGGTGATAGTAAATCGGCGGTTATTAAAGGATTGAGACAAATGCAAGCCTACTATGTCTCTACCCAAGGTAATAAAACCTCAAGTACTAATTTAGTAGCCTCAAATGGAATGATAGACCTACGGCCAGGAAATGATGAACATGTAGAAAGCCGCTTATATGCTGCTGACACATGGAATGTTACCTACGATAGTAATGGTGAGACCTTTTGGTATCTGCAATTAGATTTTACAGATGAAAAACTTAGCGAAGTGACTGTGAAATCCTCAAAACTTGAGCTGCCTTAATTTGAAGTTCTGCTTCGAAGTATGAATAAATAGCTTAGCTATCAATTTAAAACCTTTCTGCACATAGACCAATTATTGGCCCCTATCTGACTGAATTCGATAATCAGAGTAAAAACTATTTAAGTGGCTTAAAAACTACGCACGAACGGTATGTGATTTTCTGGTAGCGCGTGGAGTTTAGCGTGACAATATCTATATATTCAAAGGAATGGGGGTACTTACATCATGAAATTCCATTCAACTGTATTTTTTGTCATATTGTTCTTTGCTTGCTTTACTGCTTTTGCCGATGAAGAGTATGTCTGCAATAACGGTGACGCAAAAAGAGTCATTCTTGTAACTTACGAGAGTGATCAAGAGCAGGTACCTTGTGAAGTTCAATACGACAAAGGTGAAGGTGCGCAAACTTTGTGGAGTGCACGGTCCGAAGTTGGCTTTTGCGAAAACAAGGCTAGCGAGTTTGTTGAAAAACAAGAATCATGGGGCTGGTCATGTGAAAAGGTTACACAATCCGTATATGTAGAAGATCTGGTCTCAGACTTATATTAAGCCACTTAACAAGCCCATCAGCTAAAAGCCCTGCATTTCTATGCGGGGCTTTTTTTATTTTCTATAGTCAATTTGGTATGACGAGTTTGATTTATGTGTTTTGGCAATACACTTCTAAGTTATTGCTTTATCATGCATAGATATGGTTTTAGATAGAAATTATATAGAGCGCTCGAAAAACGCAAAGCTGATAGTTGAGTATTGCGAAAACGTAGCTGATGAATTTGACATTGAGTTAACAAAGGAACCGTATTGGGTGCTGGCAGCAAAAGAAGGCGCACTAGTGGATGATTATTGCAAACTAATTATTGAAACAACAACGGGTTCAGTAAAGGTTGGCCTTTCGCGTGAGGAAATTGAAAATTTCCCAACCATTCTTGGCAATCATAAAGATGAAAACAAAATAAAAAGTAAACTTGAATCTTTAAAATAGAAATAAAAGGATTGATAAATAACTTACGCCAAATGCTAAGTATCTCCCCAACAAGTTCATCTCCACATGATGCGCATCGTTTAAAACATTCCTTTTTCATTGTCTTGGGTTTTACATTAGTACTTTGGTGTATCAAGCTTGCTGGGTTTCTGCTTGATATTTATCTTCCAATACTTGGAGTAAATCCTGGCCATTTTTTTTGGTTGATCGGTGTATTTAGTGCCCCTTTAATTCATGGTTCGTTCGAACATCTGATTGCTAATACACCGGCATTGCTTGTTCTGGGAACAGCACTTTTATATGGCTACCCACGTTCTTGGTGGATTGTATTGCCGGTGGTTTGGTTTGGAACGGGGTTGGGTGTGTGGCTTACGGCTCGCCCAGTATTTCATTTTGGCGCAAGCGGACTTACGTATGGGTTTATGTTTTTCATTTTTATTGTCGGTATTCTGCGCAGGGACCGACAAGCCATTGCACTTTCCCTATTGGTGTTCTTTCTTTATGGAACCATGATATGGGGAATCTTCCCGCATCAACCTGGAGTGTCTTTTGAATCACATCTTTGGGGTGCTGCCCTGGGTGCGCTTTGTGCATTGCTGTTGCGCAAACGTGATCCTGCACCGCCTGTAAAACGCTATAAGTGGGAAGATGAGGCAGATGATGTTGAAGACCCTGTGATTGGCGATGTGTGGAGTCAGTTGCCTGAAAGGGAAGACGCAGAGCCTAAAGATAGAATTAAATGATATGGTCCGCGAAGAGATTTTATTGGTTTACGATAAGGAATGTCCTGCCTGTGATAACTACTGTCGTATGGTGAGAATAAAAGAAGGCGTGGGTGAGCTTAAAATTGTTAATGCGCGTGATTCTAGTTCAGTGATGGATGAAATCACCGCTAGTGGTTTGGATATTGATCAAGGTATGGTGTTAAAAATGGGAGGTCAACTCTATTATGGATCAGATGCCATCCATGCCATCGCGCTCATAAGCAGCCGTTCTGGGATTTTTAATCGTTTAAATTATTGGTTATTTAAATCAAAAACGCTCTCTGCGGTTCTTTATCCAGTGCTGCGCTTTTTTAGAAACCTACTGCTCAAGATTTTAAGCAAAACAAAAATTAATAATTTGGGTATAGAAAACAATGAAAAATTTTAATGCTGATCCCTTCGCTGTACCATATAGGTCAATGCATTCCCAAAGATCCCTAAAACTTGAAAAACAACTCAGACACCTAACCGGTAAGGCGATTAGTGATTACCACATGATCGAAGATGGTGACCGTATCATGGTCTGCCTTTCGGGTGGTAAAGATTCCTATACGCTCCTTGATATGTTACTGAAATTGCAAACGGTTGCACCCATTCAGTTTGATTTGGTCGCGGTAAACCTGGATCAAAAACAACCTGAGTTTCCCGAGCATGTATTACCAAACTATCTCGATTCACTTGGTGTGGAGTATCACATCGTTGAACGTAATACCTACAGCATTGTTAAAGAAAAGTTAGAACCGGGCAAAACGATGTGTTCACTGTGTTCAAGATTGCGGCGAGGCATTTTGTATAACACCGCGCAAGAACTTGGCACAAACAAGATTGCATTGGGGCATCACATGGATGATCTGGTGGAAACGATGTTTTTAAATATGTTCCATGGCTCACGACTAAAGACTATGCCGCCTAAATTAATCAGTGACGATCAGCGTAATATTGTGATCCGACCACTGGTATATTGTCGTGAGAAAGACATTGCGACCTACTCAAATGAACGTAACTTTCCAATCATCCCCTGCAATCTCTGTGGATCACAACCTAATCTACAACGCAACCAAATTAAACAAATGCTCACAGAGTGGGATAAACAATCCCCAGACCGTGTAAGTAATATTTTTCGGTCTATGCAAAACATTACAAGAAGTCATATGCTGGATACTGACTTGTTTAATTTTAAGTCCATGATCCTAGATTCTGTCGATGCGGAGCAGGAAGTATATGTTGTTTTAGAAACGTAAGTAAAAAAACTACTTATACAGAAATGCCTTTCTAGTTTATGACATGGCAAAACTTTAGTCCTGTGGTAAAAGGATGGAGGCCGAACTACGATTTAAAACATGGCCAGCAAGAGCGCGAATCCAGCAGACATGCCCGCTACAAACAATAAAAAGTCTGGCACAAGTATGTTAAATACAAACTCATTCTCTGCATTACTCATTGTTTAGTTCCTCTAGTTAGTTAAAAGTTATGGGTGATGAAGTGTTAATTATTTGACAACCACCTAAAAATACCGCCAAAGGCGGGGCCAATTCATAGTCAGGGATGGAAGAAGCAACTACAAATTAAAAGATGGCCAGCAAGACGGCAAATATGGCAGACATACCCGCTACAAATAATAAAAAATCTGGCACAAGTATGTTAAATACAAACTCATTCTCTGCATTACTCATTGTTTATTTCCTCTAATTAAAACTAATAGGTGATTAAGAAAAATAATATATGTTTGATTTAACAGAAAGAAGTTGCCATTTGCTTAGCCTTGATAATGACCAAGGGTTGGCAACTCATTTTTTATTTCTTACTGCTAGTGACAAGCTGCTGAGTTTATCTTGTATGCAAAAACTACAAAAATATTATGCTTGCACGTTTATAATTATTTTGTTGTTAACTCTCTTCATTTCCAGCGTATGTGCCTTTTCAAGGGTTCCATTGCTAACATAAAAAGCGGTTTTCTGGCCTGGTAGCAAGTAGGCGACGTAACGAATTGGTGAACCTTCACGTGAATTTTCTGTCGCAGCAGTAGTGACTACTTCATATTCGTCATCATTTTCCGTGACATATATAAAGACCACTAGCTCACCAAGCTTGAGTGCATGCGATTGTTTGGAGCCTAGCTCTACTGCCGACGCACTCAAAGATACAAAACTTAAGAATATGATTAAACATAGAGTATAAAATGTTTTCATGTAAAGACCTCGTTTATATATGTTAAAAATAAAATTTAAAATTTTTTCAGGCATAATTCTTGCCTGTCTATAAATAACTTAGCGTGATATCGTCGCGTTATTAACCCGTATATTTGGAATTCTTTGTTTCAAAATACGAACAAATGTAGTACTAATGTCATAAAGAGAGACAATGCAAGACTTAAACGAAATGGCTATTTTTGCGAGAGTTATAGAAGCGGGCAGTTTTACACGTGCGGGCGATCGACTTAATCTGCCGCGTTCAACCATTAGTCGTAAAATTACTCAACTTGAAAAACGCCTGGGTGTAAACTTGATCGAACGCACCACGCGTTCTCTTCATTTGACAGAAATTGGTGCAGCGTATTATGAGCGTTGCGCACGAGTGTTAAAGGAAGCGGAAGAAGCTGACTCCATTGCCGTTAGCCTGCAAAACCTCCCAAGTGGCAATTTAAGAATTATGGCACCTGTAACGTTGGGCGTGACTTTTCTCGGCGCGCTGTTGCCCGTTTTTATGAATAGATACCCGGAGGTCACAGTAGACGTTTATTTGGATAACTCCCAAGTAAATTTAGTCAATGCGGGGATAGACGTTGCATTACGATTTGGTCCGCTAGCAGATTCGTCTTTAATTGCACAAAAAATTGGCGAATCAATACAAGTACTTTGTGCTAGTCCCGAGTACTTGGAACGCAATGGAACGCCTAGAATACCCAAAGATCTGGATGCACATAAGGTTATTGTTTATGGGAGTTCGCGAGATTTTACACCATGGCGATTAATAGATTCGAATGCAACGAAAGTCCATAAGCTTAATACTATCATGGCGGTGAATAACACATCCTTGATACGGAGAGCCGCATTGGCTGGCACAGGCATAGCCATGCTGCCAACTTACTCGTGTGAAAACGATCTTAAAACTGGCAGACTAAAAGCATTATTAAATGAGTTCCTGCCTCCTCCTAAAGAGCTCTATGTTGTGTACCCAAGCAAACGGTACGTGTCGAGTAAGGTAAGGGCTTTTCTAAATTTCTTAAAGGAAAGAACCAATAAAACTTTAAATCCTAACTGCCGAATAAAGTCCAATGACGCAGAAGAAATTTATGCACAAAAGATTATTGTAAATGCATAAAAGAAGAACGACAACGGTAAAAAAATATCACTTTTTTACCTATTAGTTTGCGTGCGTACATTAAAATTGATGTATAGAGTTTGCTAATCTAATTACGATTTTTTATAACGCATTCTTTTCTGATTTTAATTCGATGAGTTCAGGTTCTGCTGACCTTAATCAAGAAATTAATGTTACTTGATATCTGACACAAAAGTTTTAAGCTTGCTCTTGATAAATCTAATTAGAAAACACTCCATAACTAGTCACATGCTCGTAATAATGCAGCTAAGTGGAGTAGCGTTAAGTTGTTTTCCCGTGGGATTAAAAAATATGGGAAGTATATATTGGTTACTTTTGTGTGTGCTTGGGACTGCATCTGGAATTACTACACTCTTTTATAACAAAATCGGTAATTTCAGTATGTATCCAGAGCTTAAACCACGAGCAAATTTAATTACTACTGGCCCCTATCAATATATCCGCCACCCAATGTATGTAAGTCTTGTGATTATGATGATCGGCATCGCACTGTATAACTTTCACTGGTTAAATGGCTTGGGTCTAGTGCTAGTATCACTAGCTGTAGTTAGCAAAGCATGTATTGAAGAAAAGTTACTGCAAATGCATTTCCCTAAATTTGCTGCATATCAACAGCAAACTAATCGATTTATCCCGTATGTCTATTAATAACCTAATGCTTTGGGTTGTCATTCAAATCATGGCATAATTATCTATGACAGTAGTGTGGAGGGAAAACAAAAATGTTAACTATAATTATAATTCTTGCATTACTTGCAACAATTGGCGCCTTGGGTTTGGGGTTATTATCAATGGGGTTTGGTGGCTCACTTGATAGTGAGTTTGGCGAACGCTTTATGTGGATTCGCATAGGCCTACAAGGTGTAGCCGTGTTGTTTATATTATTTGCGCTTTACCTGGCCAACGCTTAGTACAAACTACTAAATAATATAACCATCAAAAAACAACAGTTAATCTATTATTTGCTACGTTACTTACTTGTGTAGCACGTTTTCTTTTGGTTTTCTTTGCTGGTCTAATTTGTTTTTTTTCTGAGACTTGTTAACAAAAATTGCAGGTCGCGACATATCCTGTACTGTTCTCTTTGAAACCAAATGACTTTTTTCATTCATTTGATACTCCTCCTTAACTATATTAATTTTAGTGGAGACTTTGCGCCTCTAAATTTCTTTGCCTTATTAACGCCCTAATGGGTAGAGCTATTTGCTGTCAATACTACGCAATTTAGATTCTGGCTTTGTGTTACCCATAACAAAATTGGCACTAGGCACAAAATTATTAGACTGTTTGCCAAACAATATTATTCGTTTAATCAGACTCTGATATTCAAGGTTTTATACAGGTTCAATGCAGAGCTTCTTGCTACACATTAAATAAACACATAAAAAATATGGGTAATAGTGCTGGCGGGCACTCTGCCATATAATTTAAAGCCCTTTGTGATTAAAGGCAGACATGCTGAATCAATGAGTTAGCTTAATTACCTGCCCCACAATGCCATAAATTTAGCTATGGAATTTCCCTTTTGTAGTAGATAGATTTATGTGTGGAACACTTAATATATAAGAATAATAACTTTACCCCGTTAGCGAAGAACTAATGCAAATAAGCCAACCCCCTACAAAAGGCCTCTATGATCCTGCCTATGAGCACGACTCCTGTGGTGTGGGTTTTGTAGTCGATATTAAAGGTCGCAAATCTCATAAAATTGTCACCAATGCATTAACCATTCTCAAAAACCTGATTCATCGTGGTGCTTGTGGCTGTGAAGAGAATACTGGCGATGGCGTTGGGATCTTGACGCAGACACCACACAATTTTTTTGTGCGTATTTGTAAAGAAATTAAAATCGATTTGCCCAAATTTGGACACTATGGTGCAGGCATGGTTTTCTTGCCGAATGATCCTGCACAACAAAAACAATGCCAGGAGAAATTCAACCAAGTTGTAGAAGAGGAAGGACAACAACTGCTTGGATGGCGTGATGTTCCCACTGACGATTCCTTACTTGGTCCAACCGCAAAATCTGGTGAGCCAACCTTTAAACAAATTTTTATTGGTCGTAGCTCTAATATAAAAGACGAAACGGAATTTGAACGCAAACTTTATATAATTAGAAAAGTCATAGAACATACTATTGCAAATTCAGGGTTGCCGCAGCGGCATCACTTTTATATTCCGTCTCTTTCATATCGAACTTGTGTATATAAAGGGATGTTAACGGGCACGCAGTTTGAACCGATGTTCCCGGATGTTTCCGAACCCGATTTCGAATCTGCAATGGCATTGGTGCATCAGCGTTTTTCAACGAATACCTTGCCTTCATGGGATTTAGCACAGCCATTTCGATATATAGCACATAATGGTGAGATAAACACCGTGCGTGGCAACACTAATTGGATGCATGCCCGTGAATCACTATGTCAATCTGAATTATTTGGCGAAGATCTACAGAAGCTTTTCCCGATTGTAATTGAAGGTGGCAGTGACTCAGCGGCCTTCGATAACGTTATGGAATTTTTACACATGAGTGGTCGACCACTCGCACATGCAGTACTCATGATGATACCTGAGGCATGGAGCGGTCATGAAACCATGGATGATGCGCGTAAGGCATTTTATGAGTATCACTCATGCTTAATGGAACCTTGGGATGGTCCTGCATCCATTGCGTTTACAGATGGTAGAGTAATTGGTGCAGTGCTCGATCGTAACGGATTGCGCCCATCACGTTATTACGTCACTAAAGACGACATGGTTGTCATGGCATCTGAAGTGGGCGTATTAGACATTCCACCAGAAAATGTATTAATTAAAGAACGTTTGCATCCGGGGCGTATCTTTATGGTGGATACCAGGCAAGGACGCATTATTGATGACAAAGAAATTAAAAAAGAGTTTGTGCAACAACACCCATATGTGGATTGGTTAAAACAAAATTTATTACCCCTTGAGAATTTACCCAATCCAAAACAAATTCATGGCTCTGATTACGACACTCTACTACAACGCCAACAGGCATTTGGATACACCCACGAAGATCTAAGAATACTCATGGCCCCTATGGCGGCTAATGGCCTGGAACCGATTGGCTCCATGGGCACCGACACAGCTCTCGCGGTATTGTCGAATCGTTCGCGTTTGTTATATGACTACTTTAAGCAGTTATTTGCACAAGTTACGAACCCACCATTAGATGGTATTCGCGAAGAATTAGTGACCCAAGTATCCATTCACATTGGACCAGAAAAGAATCTACTGAACCCTACACCGCAAAGTTCCCGGCAAATTAAAATCCAATCCCCGGTGCTAAGCAATGAAGAGTTAGCGCGCATTCGCGATGTTAACCTCGCTGGTTTTAAAACTAAGACGATACCTATTTTGTATCCAGTAGCTGAAGATGGACCTGGTCTAGACAAGGCCTTAAAAGAAGTATGCGCACAAGTTGATACCGCGATCGATGATGGTTACACCAACATCATTCTTTCTGACCGTGGAATTAATCAAGAGTTAGCCTCAATTCCTGCTTTGCTTGCCACTGCGGGGGTTCACCATCACCTGGTGCGGAATGGTACGCGTACAAAAGTTGGATTAATCCTTGAATCTGGTGAACCACGTGAAGTACATCATTTTGCTGTGCTGATTGGTTATGGGATTGGAGCTGTAAACCCTTATCTTGCATTTGAGACCTTGGGCGACATGATTGGTAAAGGATACTTGCCGGAGATGAACCATGAATCGGCGGTTAAAAGCTTTATCAAGGCAGTCAATAAGGGCCTAATAAAAACAATGTCAAAGATGGGTATCTCCACCGTGCAATCCTATCGAGGCGCGCAAGTCTTTGAGGCAATCGGCCTTAACAAAGAGTTTATTGATAAATATTTTACTTGGACGGCTTCGCGCATTGGCGGCATTGGCTTACATGAAGTTGCACGAGAAGTAAGCATCCGTCATCACAATGCCTTTCCGTATCGTCCTGCTAAAAGACCTGATTTGGAATGGGGTGGCGAATATCAGTGGCGACGCGATGGTGAATACCACCTATTTAATCCTGAAACCGTTTTTAAATTACAACATTCAACTCGAACTGGTCAGTACAACATTTTCAAGGAATACACGGACAAGGTTAATGACCAAAATGAAAACCTAGCTACCTTACGTGGACTATTTAAATTTAAAGAAGCCAGAGAACCGATTCCAATCGAGGAGGTTGAGCCGATTGAAAACATAATGAAACGTTTTTCAACCGGCGCGATGTCTTATGGTTCAATCAGCAAAGAGGCTCATGAAACTTTAGCGATAGCGATGAACCGCATCGGTGGCCGATCTAATACCGGTGAAGGTGGTGAAGATCCCGATCGTTATATAGCAGATAAAAACGGTGATCTAAGAAGAAGCGCGATTAAACAAGTGGCTTCTGGGCGCTTCGGTGTAACTAGTGAATACTTGGTTAATGCCGATGACTTGCAAATAAAAATGGCGCAGGGCGCCAAGCCAGGTGAAGGTGGACAGTTGCCGGGTACTAAGGTCTATCCTTGGATTGCAAAAGTACGTCATTCCACTGCTGGTGTAGGTTTAATTTCTCCACCGCCACATCATGATATTTATTCGATTGAAGATCTTGCACAACTCATTCATGACTTAAAAAATTCAAACCCTAAGGCACGCGTCCATGTGAAGTTGGTGGCAGAAGTGGGTGTGGGTACTGTAGCCGCGGGGGTAGCAAAAGCGCATTCCGATGTAGTGCTCATCTCTGGTTATGATGGTGGTACCGGCGCATCACCTATAAGCTCATTGAAGCATGCGGGTCTGCCTTGGGAGTTGGGGCTTGCCGAAACTCAACAAGTGCTAGTGCAAAATGGCTTACGTGACCGCATCGTAGTGCAAACGGATGGCCAATTAAAAACTGGACGTGATGTGGTAATTGCCGCCTTATTAGGCGCAGAGGAATTTGGCTTCTCTACTGCGCCATTGGTAGTAATGGGTTGCATTATGATGCGCGTGTGTCATTTAAATACGTGTCCCGTGGGTGTCGCCACACAAAACCCTGAACTACGTAAAAAATTTAGCGGACAACCTGAATTTGTAGAAAACTTCTTTAAATATATCGCTGAAGAAGTTAGAGAATATATGGCACAACTTGGAATTAGAACCATCGATGAAATGATTGGTCAAGTGGATCGGCTTGATGTGAATCATGCCGTTGATCACTGGAAGGCGCATGGTTTGGATTTCACAAACATTTTGCATAAACCTGAAGCAGGTCCAGGTGTGGGTATCTATTGTACAAACAAACAAGATCACGGGTTGGAGAAGTCTTTGGATGTCACAACCCTAGTACCGCTATGCAAAGACGCAATTGATGAACGCAAACCAGTCGATATTATTTTGCCCGTACAAAATATCAATCGTACCGTTGGCACTATCCTGGGTTATCACATAACCAAACGTTATGGTGCGGAAGGATTACCGGAAGATACGATCCGAGTCCACTTTAATGGTTCTGCTGGTATGAGTTTCGGTGCGTTTATACCCAAAGGGGTGACCTTAACACTGGAAGGTGATGCCAATGATTATTTAGGTAAAGGCCTATCGGGTGGCAAGATTATTGTCTATCCACCACGACATTCAACTTTTGTACCGGAAGAAAATATTATTGTTGGAAATGTGCTGCTGTATGGCGCGACTTCAGGTGAAGCATATATTCGCGGAATTGCTGGTGAACGCTTTTGTGTGCGTAACAGTGGGGTTAATACCGTTGTCGAAGGTATTGGTGACCACGGCTGCGAATACATGACCGGGGGGCGTGTTGTTGTGATTGGCCCCACAGGCAGAAACTTTGCAGCAGGAATGTCTGGTGGTATTGCTTATGTATTAGAGGATAAAGAGCAATTCAAAATTCATTGTAATCTCGACATGGTCGATTTAGAAGATGTTGGCGAAGATGAAGATGTTGAAACCATTAAGATGTTATTGAGCAAACATGTGGAATACACCAAGAGCACGGTTGCGAAAAACATTTTAGATCATTGGAATGAGTATCAATCGAAATTCGTTAAAGTGATGCCTATAGATTACAAGCGCGTATTGGCTGCAATTAAAAAGGCAAGAGAAGAAGGTACTTCTGAAGATGAGGCCGTGATGGAGGCCGCACATGGCTAAAGTCACCGGCTTCATGGAGTATGCACGCGCAAAGCAACCCTATCGTCCTGTAGATGTACGCAAACATGATTGGCATCAAGTCATGCTGCCGTGGCCAATTGACCCACTCAAAGATCAGGCTGCACGCTGTATGGATTGTGGCATTCCATTTTGTCACGAAGGTTGTCCTCTAGGGAATTTGATTCCGGACTGGAATGATCTGGTGTATCGAGATCAATGGCAGGACGCAATTCAACGATTACACGCTACCAATAACTTTCCAGAATTTACCGGAACACTTTGTCCCGCACCCTGTGAAGGTTCATGTGTTTTGGGAATTAATGATGATCCAGTCACCATCAAAGGCATCGAACTCACCATTATTGATAAGGCCTGGGAAAACGGTTGGGTTCAACCGCAAATTGCAACAGTAAAAACTGGCAAAAAAGTTGCCGTAATTGGTTCCGGCCCTGCTGGTTTGGCAGCTGCACAACAACTTGCACGCGCCGGACATGACGTAACGGTTTTTGAACGCGCCGATCGAATAGGTGGCTTGTTACGTTATGGTATTCCAGAATTTAAAATGGAAAAGAGAGTTCTGGATCGGCGCTTGGAACAAATGCAAGCTGAAGGTGTAGTTTTTAAAACCAACGCGCATGTCGGTGTGAACGTTTCTATAGATGATATCCGAGCAGACTTCGATGCGCTGTTATTAGCTGGTGGTGCCTGTGTCGCACGAGATTTACAAGTAGAAGGACGTGAGTTAAAGGGAATTCATCAGGCCATGGAATTTTTACCCATGCAAAATAAAGTTTGCGAAGGCGATGCCAAACCAGACAACTTTATTAGTGCTAAAGGAAAACATGTAATCATCATCGGTGGGGGTGATACGGGCGCAGACTGTTTAGGAACTGTGACTCGTCAAGGTGCCAAGTCTGTGCATCAGCTTGAGATCATGCCGAAACCACCTAACGTTCGACCAGAAGATAATCCCTGGCCTGAATGGCCGCGGATTTTTCGCACAGCATCTGCACATGAAGAAGGTGTAGAAAGAGTTTATTCCGTTTCCACTAAACATTTTGTTGATGACGGAAACGGCCACATCAAAGGCCTAGAACTTGTAAGAGTTGAAATGGTGAATGTTGATGGTCGTGCAACTGTGAATGGCGGCCGTTTAACTTTAGAAGAGGTACCAGACAGTCATGAAGTCCTTCCTTGTGATTTAGTACTGCTGGCAATGGGCTTCGTGGGACCAGAAAAGCCTGGCATGCTAGAACAATTAGGCATTGCTCTAAATGAGCGCGGCAATGTAGTACGCGATGAAAATTGGATGACCAGCATTAAGGGTGTATTTACTGCTGGGGACATGCAACGAGGGCAAAGTTTAATTGTCTGGGCAATCGCTGAGGGTAGAAGTGCCGCACGAGGAATTGATAAATATTTAATGGGAAGCTCAGATCTTCCCGCACCTGTTTAACTTTCTTAACATCAACCATTCAGCCTTTTTGCGATAGCAGTTATCTGGATGCTCATTTAAAGAAATCTTTATCTAGTAGACCATACGGACTTCCAAGATGAGATGAGGTTCGTGATGGAATGGCTTGTTATGGGCGCACTAGTATTAATTGGTGCGCTATTGATAAAGTTTATAACAGAAAACAGCGCTCGAAAGGAAGAAGCGGAATCATACCGAAAAACTAGTTCAAAAAAACTGCGACTTGAACCTAATGCGAATTTACCATTATCTGATACACCTTTAGTAAATTATCGCGCTAATCGTTTCATCCTTTCTAAGACTGAACAAGCTTTTTATAAAGCATTACGACAAGGTCTGGGCGATCAATTTTTGGTATTAATTAAGGTGCGGGTGTGCGACGTACTACGACCTGAGACAGGAATTGCAAAAAGTGTTTGGCAAATTGCCTTTAATCGAATTTCATCTAAGCATTTTAACTTTGTACTTTGCAGTCCGAATCAATATGAAATAATTGCTGCTATTGAATTAGATGATAGCATCAATAAACAGCCAGCTAGACGAAGTCGTGATAAGTTTTTAAATGAAGCATGCGAAAGTGCGAATTTTCCCTTAATAAGAATCACTGCAAGGCAAATCTATTCTGCTCAAGAAATTAAAGCTGCGGTCTTAAGTGCATTAAGAGATTATAGAGTCAATAAGGCAGCCTAAGATTTTCTTATAGTTTTAGCATCATAATCAATTTTTCTGCGTTAAACTATTTCATTAGCGCATTACTTGAAAAATTGCTTCATGCTAAAATAGTTAGATGATTAAATTTATACCAGGATTGTTCGCAGCAATTGTAGGATTTTTAACAATAAAACTCTCTGCGTGGGCACTTTCTCTTACTGCGGAATTTTTGATTTTTGTCGCGATATATATCGTCGTAACATTTATTATCGATGCTGCACTTAAGCGCTATGGAAGTCTATAGCTGATAATTATCTTTGCTATCTATTAGTTTTATCCCTTCAAAATTTGACTCTAATTTCTGTACTAGATTTGTGCCAAACTATAGTTGTATTCAGCATCCTGTCTAACACAATTTTCATTAATTTATGTTCAAATATCTATGTAATAAGTTAAGCGTGCCACTTTAGGTGTAAAATACAGTCTAGTTAAAACATCCGATTCGATACCTTAAGGAAAAATTATGAAAACTAACTACAATATTGAAAACAAAGTTGCATTAGTCACGGGTGCTAATCGCGGAATTGGTAAAGCAATCGTTGAATCATTTTTAAATCATGGTGCTTTAAAAGTTTATGCAGCTGTTCGTAATTTAGATTCTGCTTCTCCATTAATTGAACAATATAACGATAAAATAGTACCGATTAAAATTGATTTAGATCATCCAGAAACCATAACTGCTGCAGCAAATCAAACTAAAGATGTCGAGGTAGTAGTAAATAATGCAGGCGTACTTCACGTTGCCACACCTTTGGATAAAAATGCTTTAGATACACTTGAGCACGAAATGAAAATTAATGTTGGTGGCCTTATACGTATGGCACAAGCCTTTGCGCCCATACTCAAAGCAAATGGCGGCGGTGCCTTTGTGCAACTCAATTCTGTTGCATCCTTAAAGTGCTTCCCAGGTTTCTCAACTTACTGTGCATCGAAAGCGGCTGCTTATTCAATAACGCAAGCATTACGTGAAATACTGGAAGAGCAAGGCACGGCTGTGTTAAGTGTGCACCCTGGTCCAATAGCTACAGATATGGCTACAAATGCCGGCTTGGGTGAGATTGCTGAGCCTGCCTCACTAGTAGGAGACGGCATTGTTGCAGCGTTAAAAGCTGGAGAGTTTCATTTATTCCCAGACACCATGGCTAAACAAATTGAAGGTGCTTACCATGGTTTTGCTGAGAATGTAGTCGAACAAAAAATGGAAGTTTAACAATCCTAGTCGATTAAAAATCATCTAACAAAAGTATAATTTAACTAAGTGCTACGATTTTTACCTTAGCAACACCTTCAGTCAATAAACCAATCTTTTTAGCGGCTGCAGTTGATAGATCGATAATGCGACCTTTTACAAATGGGCCGCGATCGTTAATTTTTACTTTAACGGATTTATTATTTTTTAAATTTGTCATCATAACAACCGTTCCAAAAGGTAATTTTCTATGCGCAGCCGTGAAGGCATGCATATCGTAGCGCTCACCACTTGCTGTGTAATGGCCATGCAATAATTTTGCATAGTAGCTTGCTAAACCTATTTCTCGATAAAAATGCTTTTCAGCAGTATTACTTGCACATGCTGAGCTAATAAAAATTAGCAGTACAACAAACGTGTGCACATAAGATTTTTTCAGTTCCATGAATTATTTTCTTACAAAACCAAAAAAGGCACCATTCATATGAGTGGTGCCTTGCTAATTCTGGTTAGTGTCTACGATCGTAGTCATAATAACAATCGTGATAGCGGCGATGATCATAAGCGTGTTTGTAATGATGGCGTCCATGTCCGTGACCGTGTTTATAATAATGGCGTGGCTTATGATAATAATGATGGTGTTCTACGTGACGTGGCTCATAATAATGCCGGCCATAATCGTTGTACCCAATGAGAATGTTCCAAGGTGCATCCTCGATACCTAGATTACCAAACACCCTGCCCTCGGCATGGGAATGTGCTGAAAGCATTAATGTAGCTATGCCTATTACCGTAGATCCAATAAGTTTTCGCTTATTCATAATACCGTTCTCCATATTTAGGTACGTGTCCAGTTTGACAAAACTACTAAGAGCGATGTCGAAAGAAATGTGTAAACAATATGAAACGCGCTACCTCTAATACTCAACGGTTGTATTTAAGCGATGAATGATCAAGCTCGATAATAACTGGTGTTACACAGTTACTAGACAAATATGCTTTGACATCAGAACGGAGTTTAGGAACATCAATGCCAAGATAGTATCCACCAATATGTTGCATTTTTTTAAGCCCTGCTATTGCCAAATTAGATGCTGCATCAGGATATTCCTGCCAACCTTTGAGGTGCGCTGCCGCGATTTGTATTAGACCTTGTATAAACAAACCAGTTTTTGTGTGTTTCCCTGCTGCGATCCAAACTACCTCCCAGGCTTCATGCGCTTCCCACCAATAGTGATAATTAAATAAATCAATTCCAAATAAGTATATTTCGCATGTATTCCAATCTTCAGGGTTAAATGAAACCAATTGCTCAGTTGGTTTATTATAAGAATGACCACGTGGATCACGTGTAGGATGCGGTGTCTTCCCTGGGACAAATCGGTAGCCTGGAAATGGACTGTCGGAGTAACGTCGAGGATGCTTTGTTAATGATGACTCTTGCACAATTACATGCACTGATCCAGGTACTCAAAAAATTAATTGCGCCACTGAATGCGATTTTCAGACAGCGTGAATTTTGTTAAACAAACAATTAATTAATATGCTTGATCTATAAAGAGTATGCAAATATTTATACACATAGGTTTTAGTATATAAAATTTATGATGCAACATCTTCATTATAATCATCCACTTAATAAAAGAGGTAGTATGAAGTATGAATCACTTAAGGTATTGTAAAAATTGTGACTTGGGATGAGAATTTATAATTTCTTTACCAATTGGAAATAATTAAAAGATCAATTCAACAAAACATAGATTTCTTGTAATATTTTGTCTCGTCGTAGCAGGCGAGATGGTATTCAGTCTGCCTTTTCATGTGTCGCGTTTTTTCCGTCCTACCGTACTGGATGTATTTAATCTATCAAATACCGAGCTTGGTGATATTTTTGCGGTATATGGAATTACTGCAATGCTGTCGTATTTTCCTGGAGGTGCAATCGCAGATCATTTCTCTGCACGAAAATTACTGACGCTCTCATTATGGACAACTGCATTAGGTGGAATGTATATGGCGCAGTTTCCGGGTCAATTTGGGTTATCCATATTGTTTGCTTATTGGGGAATCACCTCCATATTACTGTTCTGGGCAGCATTAATTCGAGCCACACGGGAGTGGGGTGGTTCATTGGCACAAGGCCGAGCCTTTGGATTTCTCGATGGTGGTAGAGGCTTAATTGCAGCAGGCGCGGCCTCATTGACGGTTTTAGTTTTTAGCATGCTGTTACCAATAGAAATTGAGAGTGCTACACCACTACAACGCAATCAGGCATTACAGATAGTCATCTATGTGTATACAGCGATGACCTTTGCAACGGGTGTATTGGTTTGGTGGCTTATTCCTAACAGCCGTGATTACAAATTTGCGACATCACTTCACCCTCTTGCTGGCATGCGCCTTGCACTGAGTCAACGTGTAGTTTGGTTGCAGGCAGTAATCGTTATTTGTGCATATTGCGGCTATAAGGGTCTCGATAATTACGCGCTATATGGTGTTGAGGTATTAGGAATGAACGAAGTTGAGTCTGCACAATTTACTTCTATCGCAGCCTATCTTCGACCTATCGCTGCGATTGCTGCTGGCTTTCTGGCAGACCGACTGATCACTAGCAAGGTAGTAAAAATATCTTTTTTATTATTACTTGTGAGTTATGCTTTGCTGTCTTTCTTATCACCTTCTTTATCGATAACAAGCATTATCTACGGTAACCTCATTCTTACATTTGCTGCCGTCTACGGTATACGTGGTGTGTATTTTGCCTTATTAGAAGAAACCAATGTCTCCTTTCATATAACAGGTACTGCTGTTGGGCTTATCTCTGTAATAGGATTCACACCAGATATATTTTTCCATTCAATTGCAGGTCGCCTGTTAGATGCTTCACCCGGTCTTAAAGGCCATCAACACTTTTTTGCCATGCTTACAGTAATTGCTGCAATTGGTATGGCGGCGACAATCACTCTTGCCCATAGTAAAAAAAATAATCGACAATAGCTTTTGAATTAAAAGACCTGCTGCTCGTAGTACTTGACTAAATACTTGTGGAGTCAGACTCTATATCTAGACAATTCCATATAGCTTATTAACCCATTGAATTATAAGTCAACAAGCCTCGTATAGACCGTTTATCTGTTTTTATAGGCCGTTTATTTCTGAATTTCTTTACCTGATAGTGAATATGGATAATTCTGCTAGTGCTCAACTAGAGGAGAGGGCATGCCCCATTTTCAAGAACGTCGATCTGGTGGTGATCGCCGACAGTATAAGGGTCCTGATCGTAGAAAAGGTAAAGACCGCCGAGGCAATATGGGAGGCAATTTAGAGTTCATCGAGCGGGACAGATTTAAAGCTTGGATTCATGATCAAAATGATTCGTAGTCATTTACCTTAGGGTTGAGTCTAAGAACTACCCTTTCTTTCTATTCCTATATCACATATCTTTTTACAAAGCATAATATGCTTTTAGTTCATGCTTAGTAGACACCAGGCATGGATATTAAATTTGTTCATACATGACCATTGTATTCAGCTAAATACAATTTGCTATTCTTATTTAACTTATTTAACTTATTTAAGTAGATTAATAAATAATTTAAATCTGGATGAAATTAAAAAAGTTTATTGATGCATCTGCCGCGCTATTGATTACGGTTACACTATTGTTACTGCTTACCAGCCCATTATGGATTGGCTGGATGATGGAGTATGAACATGATAAAACTAAGAATGCTCTAGCTGATGTCACACTCCAATGCGATGATGGTTCCATAGAAGAACGCGAAGTTTGGAGCAAGCTTGGAATCGCCATTTTTTGTGAAAAAGATGGAGTAAAACATGGTGTTTGGCAAGCTTGGGATGGCGGCTATATGCATATTTTTGGTAAATATGCAGAAGGTCAAAAGCACGGCACTTGGAAATACTTTAATGCGTATGGAGAACAATGGGGAGAAAGGCGGTATGCAAATGGCAAGGAAGCATCTAAATTAGTTAACTTACTTACTGCAGACTCTGTACTCGTTAACAAAAAAGAACGTAAGCTTCACCTGATAAAAAATGGCAATACATATCGCACTTATAGTGTGAGACTAGGAGCTAATCCAGTTGGACATAAACAAAAACAAGGTGATGAACGTACACCTGAAGGTAATTATGTCTTGGCTACTAGGAATGAAAACAGTAAGTTTTATAAGTCCATACATATCTCGTACCCCAATAACGAAGACCGAAAGCAAGCACAGAAAGCATCTGTTGAGCCTGGTAATGCAATTTTGATTCATGGACAACCCAATGGCTTTGGTTGGGCTTGGAGGTTGTTTAGTTTATGGGACTGGACAGATGGGTGCATCGCACTCAGTAACCAAGACATGGATGAGATTTGGAACTTAGTCGAGGATGGAACCTCTATAGTAATAACACCGTAATTGCTATTATATATAGAGGTTGAAATGATCACATTTTCGCGAGTCGTATATGTATACGTTGAACCATGTTGATTTCTCTATTATTGACCTCGATCATTAGCAGTTGTCCACTGCATACTTAACTGGATCCTCTTATCGGGTGCCATGAGCACAATGCTTTAATGTATCGCATGATTTAGTTATGACTCACCCAATCATTAAATCACTCCTACCATGGATTCTAATAATAACGGGTATCATTATTGTATATTCACTCTTTTATCATCGCACTGATATGACAAATGAAAATTTACAATCACTTCCACAAGATATTCATGAACAATCTCCAGAACAACAAAAACAAGTGGACCAGCAACAAGCTATGGGACAGGCTGAGGCCAAACACCTTGAGCAGGAGAAAATAATTAAACAGCGACTAAATGAAGAATTTGAAAATGCATTTCTGAAGCAATATACCCTACCTGTTGGATGTGAAAACTGGGAAAATGAGTCTCATATGGTTAGATGCACAAATCACCAAATCAAAGCTAAACAAGCATTTAAACAAGAATTTATAGAAAAACGTGGTTTACCTAAAGACACATTTGATCATCCGCAACTAGATTTCACAGACTAGTATAGATTAAATAGCTGTTATAATAGACAACAATCTTTAAAAGATTGTGACACTATGCATAAGCTACTTTTTTATATCGCACTAGTGGTCTTAGTAATACCACTACCAGCTAAAGCAGCTGATTCTTTAAACCAAATTACTATTCTCTATGATGCGTTCGGCAAATCAAATAACATGAAAAAAGACTGGGGATTCTCAGCTTTTATTGAGTTTAATGGTAAAAAAATACTTTTTGATGCCGGCAATAATGTCGCAATATTCAAACATAATGTTGAAACTGCAGGTATCAACTTGCATGAGCTTGATTATGCCGTAGTTTCACATCGACATGGCGATCACACGACAGGCCTGACTTATCTATTTGAGGTCAACCCTACAATTTCTGTGTACGTACCAAAAGAAAAATTTGGAATATTTGGTGGTAATTTACCTGGTACGTTTTACCCGCAAATTACCGAACTACCCAAGCATATGCGTACATTTGATGGCGATTCGCAGGATCATGTCACAAGTGGATCGCCCTGGGAGGGTACAAACTTCATTCCCGTCACTAGAGTTACCGAAATTTCTGAAGGAATCTATATATTACCCACGACCTCAGAAACACCCGGTACCAGAGACCTTAAAGAATTGACACTGGCATTAAAAACTAGGGTTGGCTTAGTGCTTGTAGTAGGTTGTTCACATCCAGGAATTGAAAACATAGTGGATTTAGCCACTAGCATAGATAACCGTATTTATAATATTTTTGGTGGTTTTCATTTAATACAAAAAAATAATGCCCAGTTAACTGCAATCGCAACATCTTTAAAAAGAATATATGACGTTCAGAATATTGCGCCAGGTCATTGCACTGGCGAGCCGGCTTTTTCTTTATTTTCTAAAATATTTGGCAAAAATTATATCTATACAGGACTTGGGACTGTAATAGATCTACCCTAATATAAGCAGTTTATAGTCTACTTTTTCTTACTGGCAATTTTTTTACCAATTAAAAGCATTCGAATTACGCGTTCTGCTGCATCCGCTAAGTGACCGCGTGAGTCTCGCAGTGCCTCTTCCAGAGACATATCCTTTGCAGCGGCACTGGCAATACCATCAATCCCATGTGCAAACACTTTGCGCGCATCAGCCGTTAATGCACCACCAATTGCAATCACTGGCACATTAAGTTTTTTTGCGGCTTTAGCAACACCAGCAGGAGTTTTTCCGAATGCGGTTTGAAAATCAATTCGCCCCTCTCCAGTAATTACTAAATCTGCTCCTTTTATATACTTACTTAGTTCTGTTGCGTTCAACACAATATCAATACCACTTTTTAATTTTGCACCAGTAAATGCGACTAAGCCGGCACCCAATCCACCTGCAGCGCCCGCACCCGGCATACGACCTACATCCTTATTAAGATCTCGCTTAATCAACTTACTAAGATGTTTCAAATTGGTATCTAGTATTTCTACTATTTTTGGCGTAGCGCCCTTTTGCGGACCAAAAACATGTGCAGCGCCTTTTTTTCCAAATAGAGGATTTTTAACATCGCAAGCGACTACAATGTCTGTATTGGGTACTCTTGCATCAAGTCTTTGTATATCGATGCTTGCGATTTTAGATAGCATGCCTCCAGATCCTAGTTCTTTAATTTCTCTGCCATTAGCATTTAAAAACTTTACACCAAGCGCCTGAGCCATGCCCACTCCACCATCATTAGTTGCTGATCCACCAATACCGATGATGATCTTTTGAGCGCCATGATTGATTGCGTCTAGCATCAATTGCCCAGTACCATACGTTGTGGTCTTGAGTGGATTTTTTTCGCGGCCAGTAACCAAAGGTAAACCAGAGGCTTCGGCCGTCTCTATGACTGCGGTTTTTTTACTGGCTAACCAACCATAGCGTGCAATAACGAGTTTCCCTGTAGGACCCTTTACGCGTTTTTTTATCAACTTTCCGTTTGCAGCATCTACTAAGGATTGCACAGTGCCTTCGCCACCATCCGCCATAGGCACTTTAATACACCTTGCTTTAGGCAACACTCGCTTGACACCTTTCTCAAGGCAAGAGGCTACTTCTAACGAGGTGAGATTTCCTTTAAATGAATCAGGAGCAATAACGATTTTCTTCATGATTATTCTTAATTATTGATTAGATACTGATTATATATGAAAAGTATATCGTTTCAGTACTTTAAAGATGTAGTTCTATTAAGTTTTTTTATATGAGCTCAATTGATCGGGCTCTAATTTTTAAAGAAAATTTCGGCTGCTACATATATTTCCTAATCAGATCAGCTATTAAGGCCCCTCATCAGGATCAACAACGTGTATTTAATCATTTAATTAAATAAGTTGCTTCTCAGTTTTCAATACACTAACCATTCAACATCAATTTATTTAAAATACCTACATAATCAATACTAACAATAGTTAACTATATTGTTAGATTTTTTGTACACAGGTATATATCTGGTTATACTAATCTACAGGTTCTCATAAACAAATTATTGCTCTATAGAGGGGGGGTGAAATGGCCGGCAAATTTGAAATTTATAAGGATAAAAAAGGCGAATTTCGTTTTCGACTAAAGGCATCGAACGGCGAGATTATTTTAGCTAGTGAGGGCTATAAAACTAAACGCAGTTGCAAAAATGGCATTGATTGCGTTAAGAAAAATGGGAAGATTAATACACAATTTGAGCGAAAAACTGCGCGAAATGGAAAAGCTTATTTCGTGTTAAAAGCCAAAAATCATCAGGTAGTTGGTTCAAGTGAAAAATATAACACGGAGAAAAGCATGGAGAATGGAATTACAAGCGTGGGAAAACATGCAGCATCAGCTATTATTGATGATCAATGCTAATATATGCGACTCATTGTCTGCAAAAGCATGCTACACTATTAAAATGCTGTGTCACGCTTTTACCTTGCCAATAAACAACACTACAGCCACATATATATACAAAGCTATTAAGTCTCTTACTAATTCTTGTATTGTTAGGATGCAATCAATCCTCTTTACAGCAAAGTATTGATTCAATCTAACGTCATACAAAAAACTCTATACGCTATCAATATTAGCACCCCAAAGATACCAAGAACCGCCCTCATGAGTGTGGACGTTACCTTCAACCTTGAAACTGAAGGATATGAATCGTGAACATTACTTGGCAATTGGTGAAAGTGATCACATAACATCACAGATTAGCAAACCCCTATATCCTTATATTAAATCATTATTTAATAATCTTTTGATCTTCATTCCTAGACCGTTTGCACAATTCACCTAAACTTAAGCTATTAAAATGTAATACTCTATATATATATTAATAGGCCAAATATTTTAACTAAGGAATTAACCAAAAATATGATTACTTTTAATCCTTTCGCTGATCGTATTCACTTTTTAATGCCAGCAATATTACGAATTCTAAGTTTAGTATTTTTAATCGTACTAGTTACGTTAGGTGTCATAGCTTACAAGATATTTTTATAATAAATTCTCAACGTAATGCTGAAATTACATCAAGTATTTCAGACTTTATTTGGTCAATTTCATTATCAATAAGCATATAAGAATAGTCATCTGCAGCAGAAATGTATCGATTATTTTCTTGCCACGTTTTATAAAAATGATCAGCACGATCTTGAATATTTTTAGGCATTGCAAGGCTAAAATCACGTAAAGCAAGAACATGTGTTCATCCTACAGTTGTATCGCCTCTAGCATCTCATTTTTGAAATCGAGCAAATAACATAACTTGCTGAAGCTCTGATAGCTCTGCAATAATTTCAAAACCTGCTTGCCGTACCGTTCGATTCGCTTCGGTCAATTCATTACGATATGTGTTGTAACCCAAACTAGATAAGGCCACAATTAAACTAATTATAGCGACCGTATTTCGTCGAAGCTGCTCAGTAATTCGATGTTGAATCTAAATCTAATAGATATCAAAAAATATTAATTAATGAATATTACAAAAAGTATACTAATCGGTATTAGTATTTATTTAGTTTTGTTCTTCGGTGAAAAGGCAATACATTTTATTTTTTTCTATACAACTCACGAGTTTGGTACAGATAATTTACTATCAATTAAATCATCCTTAATAATAAACTTTGCGCCAATTCTTGGAGGAATTACTGCAGGATATATTAGCAAAAAAGGCTTCATTTCAGGATTTATTGTTGGTGTAATTTCAGGAACGATAATTTTAATCTACCAACAATTTTCCGGTGCAAATCCTTTTACGCAAGAGTACACACCAAGCATTCTATTTGATGAAGTATTTATTAAAGGCTGTGTAGCTGCAGTTTCTGGTGCCGCAGGTGAGCTAATCAAACTAAAACAACATTCAAAACAGTGATAGATACTTATAATAAGCTAACACTACTATTACTTATTGTTCTTAGCTGGTGCTGCTGAATTTTTCCAGTATATTCAAAATCGAGTACTCGATGTCGCCAAGAGACCATGTATATTAAACACATATTTTTTGTCTGAGGATCACATATAAACACTTATAAATTTAGAGGTATTACATCCTGAAAATAAAAACTCTCTTCCAAAAATTGTGCATGATTATTTAAAAACCCCTATGCATGAATAAAGATTAAACTTAGCATTGAGTTACTTATATATTTAAGCCGCAACCAACCGTCCATCCATCTGTTAATTCGTTCTGTCTGCCGTGCGCCTTGTCTTTAGGCGCATACACTTGTCTTACACTGGGAAAAGCGAAGTTGTGAGACTAGCCAATGTATATAAGGTAACGAATATCTAAAATATTTAATTAAATTGAAATCGCTGACGAATTGATTCGGGAGCCTATATGTACACAAAAGCTCCATACCAACTTGCCATTATTATTGGTATTGCACTACTAACAAGTCATTGTGCCTACTTTGATCGAGTAAGGCAGGATGTAAGCTACCTACAAATAAAAAAAAGCATTGCTAGATCTAGGCTAGAAGAAACTAAAAAATTCACCGGTAGAGCGCCGCTTAGTGAAGCGTATGAATTTAGCTTTACCAATGTTCATAATAAGTCATTTTCTCTACTTTTTACTGTACATGAAAATAGCTTTTCTGAATGCACCCTTAAGTATCGAAAGGCTAATGACATACATCGTGATGCCAATAGAATTGATGAAAATATAGGTATATTAACTGCCTTGAATAAAAATCTACCTCAAGCCGATGAAATATCTTGGAAAACTGTGGACCAACTCCCTAGTGAGGAGGCTCGAGATGGTTATCAGATCATGCTGGAGTATATTCGCTATAAAATACGTGATGCATAGAAGGCTACAAATGTGCCACTAACAAAGGAACTAATTCTATTAATCTTGTTCTAATTGATTTAGTTACGAGCGTTGCTATTTCTATACTATTTACAACCAACTTAGTTACTACTTCAGCAATAAATAATGCAGATAAATGGTTCGTTTTAGTAAATAAGCTCTATCATAGTGATATTGCATTTCGTATTTAAAGGAGTATAGTGCGCCGCCGATGAATAATTTTATGCGACAAATACGAATACATATGTGGTCAACACCCGCGCTATTTATGTGGGCAATTACCACGATGTTTTGCCCTAATTTATATTTTATGGGACAGGTGAAAAAAACCGCGTAGCAAGACTTTCCAATTAAAACGGAAGGTCGAAGCTCACCTTCCGGACACATCAAAAACCCCGGTTGCGTGAGCACCGGGGTTTTTTATTGCCCCAGGATGATTATCGGATCTGTAACTGACCCAACTAGAGGAAATTTTTACTTTTTAGAATAGGAGGCGTAATGACGAATTTAGACAAAATCATAAATGACAACGAAAGCGTGCGCTTCATGTTTTTCTTGTCAGGTAAACTATGGTACCGCACAGAAAGTGGTTTTAAGTTCCCTGTTCCAATTAAAGGATCAGGTCAGTCAGTTTTTCTAAATGAAGATCGTGCTAAACGTTTTTATCCATATATCAAAGCGCATGCCGAAAAACTGGATAAAGCCAAAGCAGCTTAATTAAGTTTTGAAATAAGAATATTTAAGTTGAATTATGAGTACTAAGGATATTATGCATGCTAGCAATGCGAAATTTTTACGCTACCAACAAGGTGTAGCGTATTATGCCGTGAGCGTGCCTTATAGTGAGATGCTTTATAGTTTTCCTGTGCCTTTAAATGACATCGAAGATGGTGTGCTAGAGGCCGAAGATAAAACAATTTTCTTTATGGAATATATTCGTAAAGCAATTCAACAAGGTACCCTTTGTAAAGTAACTCATGAATGTTAAAAAAAGGATACAGTATGGCCAATAAAGCAAAATTGCACAGACGCAATCCATTACACAATCATCCTTTGTTGTTTAAAGGCGGTGTGCACCGCAAAACTAATAAATCAAAACGAAGGATAGAGAAAATAAAGTTGAAAAAAGAGCGTCTTCCCCAAAATGTATTTTCACAAGTATATTTTGGAGAAGATGTTCATTCTTTGGCTTAAGCGAATCGCATCAACGACTAATTTAATTCACTCAAGAAGTTTGCAATGCCTTCATTGATCATGTCAGTTGATACCGGATCCTCGTTACAACAAATGAAATGCCCCGCTTTGCGATCGATAGTCAAGATACGGGAATCCGCGATCATCTCGTTTTGCAACTCGAAATATGCTAGTGGTACGAATTGATCGTAAGGACTGGCGACGAATAGATTTTTCGCCTTAATCGCACCGAGAGCAGCTTCCAAATTGCCATCGTATCCGGGTGTGTTTTCAACGCCTACGGGTGCCTTATAAAGCAAATAGAGATCGCGCGCATCTTGAAGACCTGCATACCATGTGTACCATTTTTCGTACCATTTCTGGTACTCCGCATATGAACTGACGTTCTCATCCCACCACTCACGACTGTGGAAATATGGGTAAAACGTAGACAAAGCGGTACTTGCACAGACTTGCGGGTTTTCTTCATAGTTACCATTATCCCAACCATCACAGGATTCGATGATGGACAACAGCGGAAGCGTGAGAAAATAATAGCTACTCCACAAGGCGCCGCCAACGATGGGAACTACTGCATCCATGAAATCGGGATAACTGACCGCCATTTGGATGGCCTTCATGCCACCCATTGAAATACCCGACACGGCGACCAAATGATCAATCTTCAGTCCTTCGGTTACTAATTTGTATTCGGCATTGACCGCATCGTGATGAGTGTATGCCGGAAAATCCATCTTCATTCCACTATTGGTGGCGCTCGTACTGTGCTCATACCCAGTCTGTGTATTGCCAAAGCTATCGGTCGCAATCACAAAGAACTTGTCGGTATCGAATGCCTTTCCTGGACCGATTAAATGATCAACAAGATGATGATTGGCTGCAAATCCATGCATAAACAAAACAGCGTTATCCTTCGATTTATTTAATGTTCCGTGCGTCACATAGGACATGCGCAAGTTATCAATACTACCGCCACCTTCGAGTTTAAATTCACCGAGATCAACAATTTGGTGTGGCGCGAGGTCTGGACCGTGGGCCAGCACTACAGGTGTAGCCATAACAAATACGAGAATCGCTGCAGATGAGACGGCGATGGCCGTATCTCCTAGCCATTCACAAAATGTAGGTTGTGAGTAAGTATTTTTTGTATTTGAAGAAATGCTTATTATCATAAACACTGTTGTGACTAATAGTTTTTTCATGATTCACCTCGCATAAATATTTTTTAAAACTTCCTGTTTAACTTCATCCCTGATGAACGTCCTTGTTCACGTTTCTCCTTGATTTACATCCCGTTCGGCTTCATCCTTGAAGAACATCCTTGTTCAAGTTTTTCCATGATTTACATCCTGTTTGGTTTCATCCCTGATGAACGTCCTTGTTCATTGTCATCCATGATCTCAGTCCATGTTTAAACAATATCGCCATATTGAATGCTAGGCATTTGAGCGACGTGGTCGAACTTAGTATTCGGACCACCGGCAAGTACCACATCACAATCAATAGGCTCTAAGGTTTCTAAATATGTGGGGTCGACAACAGCAGCCCACCCCAGTTGTGTAGTAACAAGCGATATTGCTACGAATAATGTTTTTACCTTCATGATTACATCTCCTTCAGTTTTCAATGTCTCCAGTATCCAGGTCACGTGTGATAAGGGCGTAAAAAATCCTGAGATCGAGGCCTTAAATACATAAAAAAAACGTAAAATATGTTCATGCTGAATAAATGAGTTAAAGATGAAGGCTTTAAAACTGAAATTACTGGGCGGTGCTGCGATACAGTGGGGCTCTTCGGGGAAGGAGATCGAATTTCCCACTCATAAGGCCAAAGCGCTGGTAATTTTCCTGGCAATGGCACTCAATATGCGGGTAACCCGATCTAAATTAGTTGGCTTGCTATGGGAGCGCAGTGCCGAAGAGCAAGCCCGTGCTAGTTTGCGACAAACTCTAGTATATGTTCGCAAAGCACTAACCATAAACGACGGGTGCCTGCTCGAAACCTCTATGGAAGAAGTTAAATTGCCTGCACATTCTGTCGATGTTGATGCATTGCGCTTTGATGAACAACAACAAGAAAAAGATGTGGAGTCTACAGATAACGCCGTGGCTCTATACCAAGGTGATTTCTTAGAAGGCTTTTCTATTAAAGCAGATCCATTTGAGGCATGGATACGCGAGAAACGAAAACATTATAGTGAACTTGCCATTCAAAATATGACAAGCCTTTCAGTTTACTGGATTTCATCGGGTGATTTGGATAAGTCAATTGATATTACAAATAAAATCTTAAGTATCGACCCTTTTCACGAAGCCTCGCATAGAAGACTCATGCACTTGTACACAACAATTGGAAGAAGAGAATCTGCAATACATCAGTACAAGGAATGTAAAAAACTCCTTGAGAAAGAACTTTCTATAGAGCCACAAAACGAAACTATTGAACTGTATGAAAAAATTATCAATAAAGAACCGTTACTTGTAAGCGCAAAACCCTACGCAAGTGCTGCACCAGTGTTACACGATGCAGAGCAACAAAAAGATGTTAACGACATTTCTCAAGACATTCGATATTGTTGCACAGAGGATGGTGTGCGTCTTGCCTATACAACATCAGGAGGGGGGTCACCGGTAATTAGAACCGGTAGTTGGATATCGCATTTAGAGTTTCACTTGCACACGCCAATATTTCGCCATTTGCTGCGTGCGCTAGAAAAAAATCACACCTTCATTCGCTATGATGCGAGAGGAACGGGTTTGTCTGATTGGGAGGTTGCTGAGATCAGTAATGATGCATTCGTAAATGATTTAGAAGCTGTTGCCAATGCAAGTGGTTTTAAAAAATTTGTTCTTTATGGGGCTTCGCAAGGTTGTGAAATTTCTGCTGCGTATGCGGTGCGCCATCCAGAGCGTGTAAGTCACTTAATTTTATATGGTGGATACGCATGTGGATGGAAACATTGGGGCAAGAAATTTGTTAAAACTGGTGAAGCATTTTTAACCTTAATTGAACAAGGTTGGGGACAAGATAATCCCGCATTTCGGCAAATGTTTACTTCCTTGTTTATGCCTGATGGTATTTACGAGCAAATGCAATGGTTCAATGAACTGCAACGTGTTAGTGCATCGCCTGAAAATGCGGCACGTATTTATGATGCAATCGGGGAAGCCGATATTAGAGATTCACTACATAAAGTCACGGTTCCTACTCTAGTGATGCATTGCAAAGATGATGCAATTGTTCCGTTTAGTCTGGGATGTGAATTAGCCCAAGGCATCCCTCACGCAAAATTTGTCCCATTAGAAGGACGTAACCATTTAATTCTTGAGCAGGAACCTGCCTGGAATCAATTTCTTGCAGAATTTGAAGCCTTTTTGTCTAAGAAATAGCGCACTATTAACATCCACAAATCTGTAGAAATCAATAAGAGTATTACTCTCAACAACTTTGATAGTTGCTACTGCATTACCCTAATTCAATGCATCCATCTATTTATTCACACGCAAATGTCCACTATTCGCCGCACGCAGACACGAATTGGAAAATTTAGGGTCTAGGAAACTGAATGACCGTTAACGATCCAAAGCAGACGTTAGCATTTGATTGATATTATTAGTCTTTCGCCGTGTTAGCCTGTAGATTGAGATACGTTCTCTAGATTTCTCCCCAACTTTTTCTTCTACGCCAAGGTATTCTAGTAATAATAAGCCCTAGCACTAAACTACCAATTGAAATCATTGCCCCTGTAATTAACCAACGCCGGTCTTTGTGTATTGATTTAAATTCACGGTTTTCTAGTTTGATATCCTCAAATCTAGCACGCTCTTGTTCAAGCGTGTCTTTTAAACGTTGGTTTTCTTCTTGAAGCTGTAATGGTCTTTTTGCAACTCTTTTGAGCTGCTCGAGCTCTTTTGAAAGTTTTTCAGTTCGTTGCTGTACCTGTGAATCAAACTCAGTTTTTAATTTATCATATTCTTTTTTAGTCACCAGATACTGATGACGTCCACCGGGCTCTGTTGTCAAGAGACTTTCCAGTACCCAACCTACCTTGTTATCTAAGGTGGATACCTTTGCATAACCATCGACACCAGCGGCTTGTTGCACCTCGACAGGTGCACCACTTTTTATTCGTGCGATGACTGGGCTATTTGGGTCTTTACTTTTTTGGAGTGTAATCTCAAATTGATCGGTGAGATATTTTATTTCCTCTGCTTGTTTTATTTCCTCTGCTTGTTTTATTTCCTCTGCTTGTTTTATTTCATCCGCTTGTTTTATTTCATCCGCTTGCACATTACTCATAAATAGAGCGAGCATCAAAATAATTAAAAATTGCATCATTGATATTGTCCATTATATTTAGCAATAGCTTTCAAAATTATTATAAATGATTTAAATTTTCTCAAGCAGTATGCGCGTTACCTGATATCCATCTTTTTCCATTAGGGCAAGCACTCCCTGATCGCCATATAGATGTAATGCACCAACTGCTATAAAAGTCTTCTTTTCTCGCATCGGCTTACGCATATAATGTTCCATCACAATATTTCGATCTTTAACGACATGTTTTAAGTATGTTTCTCGATAATGCTCATTTTCAGGCGTGTTAGGGATAAAACTGGTACTTATCTCATACATTTTAGAAAGATCTTCATCTAAATAGGCCTCAAGCATCTTATTTATGGTGTTTCTCATTTCATCATAGCTATTAACTGTAAACTCAAGTAGTTTGATTTGCACGTCTTGAGGCATGGCATAGAAAGTAACTAAAAATTCTTCAATGCTTTCCACTTGGTACAGCTCTTTTCTTTGTGAAGCAGCACGATCAAGTAGCTCGTAATCTAAGATAAGATCATTGTTATTTTCAGCTTTAACTGCAAAACTGCGCATCGCAGCCCAAGGCTTCATATGTAAAATTGTTTGTTTATCGAGTCCCAAACCCAATAACACCTCTTCTACTCTTTTATAAAGATCTTTACCAATAAGCTGTTCAAGCGTTTCTCCCTCAGGCAATGTCATGTCACCCTTAATCATTTGACCACCATGATAGGGATTCCAATAATGATCGCTAGGAAAAGACTCCATCGCAAAACTATTCATCTCATCGAAAATCTCCATGATGTTTTTACGCACTTTATTTACCCGCTTATCATTCATGTGAATGGTGCCAAATAAATAACCAATAAGTTCCTTATCTTTCTCGATTTTCCATAAAACACCTTTTGTAAATCTGCCAGACTCTTTTTTTGGCTTATTCATTTCTTCTTGAAGCTTAAGTAACTCCGCATCGGAAAGCTCTCCGATTTCTTCAACAATTGGAGTATGAACTTTCTGCTTAGAAGCTTCTGCTTGACTAATTTTTATTTCACTCGAATAAATTAACAGTGTAGCAATCATCGTAGATAAGAATGCTGTGCAAATTATTTTTAAACTCATAGTTAAAACTCCAGCTTACAAATTTGCAGTGTAATATTTAATTAGACTTCGATTCACAAAAAAAGTTAACCTTTTATTCAATACTTAGTAACAAAAAAAGCTGCTTGGGTAGCCCAACAGCAGCTTTTTATATTAACAAATCAAATTGCAATGTTGATAGTATGCTCTTAATACTCCTCGCGATACATTCCCTAACTATATTTTCTTAAGGTTTTAGGTGTCTTGTCATAGTCAACTGATATCGCATCATGAGGACAGGCCTCGACACAAGCAAAGCAACGTATGCATTCATTTTCATCTATAAATAGAGAGTTGTAATACAACCCCGAAGTATGTGCAGGTTGCACAAGTTGAAAACTAGTAATTTTACCTCCACCATTAGTTTGAAAATTTGTTGCCTCTACTAAACAATTGGGTACGGGCTTAACCATTAAACACTCATCACATAACACACATTTGGTGTTATCAACTACAGGTGCAGGTGAACGCGAATCCTCAAATTTATCAAAATAGATATCGCTCTCGTCTAAACCAGCCTCTTGCAAGTTCTTGACCCCAAGGTCGATCATCGGTGGAGGCCCACAGAAGTATGCCTTCATGTCATTTACTGAAACTTCACCCTTATTTAAATATTCCTCTTTAAAGTGTTCCGTTACGAACCCACGTGGCCCATCCCAATCACTGTCTTCTGCTTCTTCCGATAACACTGGTATAAACTTAAATGTGTAGTTCTTGTTCCATCTTCTTTTTAGATCTTGCATTTCTTCTTGCAGGTATAGATCTGCTTGTGTTCTAGCACCGTAAAAAAAATAGCAATCTCTTTCAACCTGTAAATTACAAGCATGTTCCGCTATCGCATTAATCCCGCTCATCCCGCTACCACCTGCGATGCAGACCATCGTTTTGCTGCTTGGATCCATGCCAAATTTGCCGAGTGGCCCAGAAATTATTACATGCTCACCTTCACGATTTTCTCCTGCTATCCAGCTGGAAAGCTTGCCGCCATGCACTAAACGAATAAAAAACGTATGTTCATTTGGATTTTCATTTTCTGGTGCTTTTGCAAAAGAATAAGAGCGTGGCTTTCTACATCCAGGAACTTTTATGGTTGCGTATTGCCCCGCCTTGAACATTATTTGCGGTGCATCATCACTACATGTAATGACAACCTTATATGTATCATAAGTTAAGTTTTCTACATTCGTGATCACGCCGCTATTTACTGTTACACGTGTAGTCTGAATATCACGATTAGGCTCTGGTAGCTTTCTTATGAAATGATCAAACGGATCATGAAAGTTTTTTTGTGCCGTTGCCATGTTTTTATGTACTCCTCTTTTAACTATATCCCTGGTTGGTATCTAATTAACTAAAAATTCCCGGGTTTTGTTTTTCGGCAAACGCTAATATCTCTTTATTGGTTGCTTCTATTCCTTCATTACGGGGATCTTCGCGCCATTTTTTGATGTAGCCTTGTTTGCCACCCCACTCTTTTAATAACGCCTTTTTGCGCATCTCATCACTCGCCTTTTCAACTTCACAGAGCACAGAGTAAAAAGTAGGACTGGTTCCAAAATCCGTCAGCATTTCGGAGTTCAGCGCATTTACATTTACACCACTAGGTGTATTGCTCCCTTTAAATTGTTTTTGCGTTGAACAAACACCTGGTAACAAACCATCGATAATGACTGCATAGGCATAAGTTTCACCACGATCGTTATATAAACGACATAAGTCACCATCTTCTAAACCACGAGCTTTAGCATCTTCTGGATTCAGCTCTATCGTTGGCCTAGACATCATGGCTTGCAAACGTGGCACAGACTGGAATGAATCACCAATAAAGTAGTGCGTTGCACTACTTAATATTTGCAAAGGGTATTCTTTACGTTTTGGATCTTCTTGTCCTTCAATCTCGGGGACGTAGGAAGGCAATGGATCCACACCTTCTTCTTTTAATGCTTCACACCAAATGTCAATTTTCTCAGAGGGTGTGGGCCAACCATTCTTTAAGAAATTTCTTCGTTCAGTACCGGTATTGGCACGTACAAAACCTTTATTTTCAAAATCTTCGTATTTAATGCCCTCCATTAACAAATTATTTTCACCTTCATCACACAAGACGTCACGAATAATTTCCTCATCAGTTTGAGTAAAGGCATTATCACCTTCTTCAACATAACCCATCTTTTTCGCTAACAATCGAAACAACTCTGAATTGCGTACACTTTCCCCTAGGGGCTCGATGACGGGTTTGTTCATCGTGAAGTACCAGTTGCCATAGGTAGCCACCATATCCATACGTTCCAACTGAGTATCTGCAGGAATCACGATATCGGCATACTGGCAAGTATCGGTCCAAAAGGTTTCATGCACCGCGACAAATAGGTCATCGCGCATGAGACCTTTACGCACATTGTTTGAATTGGGTGCACAATTTGCAGGGTCCGAGTTGTAAATAAAGATGCTCTTTATAGGTGGATCCATCTTATTACCATCGGCATCAATATCATCAGCCAATGCACGGCCAATTTGCACCATGTTGATGGTACGCTTTCTTTCACCCAGATCAGGACGATGTAATTTATCCGACATACAGCGAAACCACATCTCTTCTAAATTACCAAAGCAGGCACCCCCACATGGTTCTCGCCAAGCACCCGTAATACAAGGAAGAATCAATATCGCACGACACATTTGTCCCGCATTTTGATGGCGATTCAGACCGTAATTGGCACGAATAAATGATTTCTTGGTAGATGCATATTCCAATGCAAGCTTTTCAATTTCTGCAGCCGGGACTCCGGTAATTTTTTCGACTTTATCTAACGGATAATCTGGTAATTTGGTTTCAAGTAATGCTTCCCAGCCATTGGTTTGTTCTTTAAGAAAATCGAGATCATGCAGACCTTTATCTACAATCACTTTCATCATGCCTAATGCAAGTGCGGCATCAGTACCCGGCCTTGGTTGAATATGCCAATCGGCCATCATAGTGGTACGGGTAACTCGAGGATCGATGACGATAAGTTTCATTCCACGTTCTTTGGCTTCACGAATAAATGGAATTGCGTGAACTCCAGTGCTGACTAAGTTGGCACCCCATAGAATCATGAGGTCGGCTTCTTCAGCTGCCTCATGTACAGACATATTGGGATGCGCCAAACCGTAGGTGTGAAGACCAGCCCACATCGCGGCATATATACAGATGGACTGAATCAATCCGGCTGCCTGCATCTTGTTCCAAAAACGATAGTCCATGGTCCAGTACCCCACCATACCCATGGTGCCTGAATACGAATAGGGCTGTACGGCTTCGCTGCCGTATTCCTTAATTACGCTTTTAAAATTGTCGGTGATGGTGTCGAGTGCTTCATCCCAAGTTATACGCTCGAATTTTGCACCTGGACCTTTTGGTCCGACACGTTTATGTGGATAGAGGACACGGTTCTCGTTATAGACCAAATCAAGATAATGGTTCACCTTATTGCATAAGTAGCCACGCGTAATCGGATGTGTGGGATCGCCCTGCACGCGCACAGCTTTACCTGTGCTGTCATCCCGCGTAACCAGCATTGAACATGAATCGGGACAATCATGCGGGCAAGTAACATGATGTATGGAATGCCCTTCGGGTGCTTTCATTTTATCGGTCTGCATAACTAGCTCCTCCGCCACTCAGATGAGTAGAGTGAATGATGTAACACTTTTTATATGCCACTTCCTTTTAAGTAGACATTACTACAAGGTCTGACGCTCTACAACTTAGATGCGCTAAGCTAAAACTACTGATAATAGTATAAAAAATAGGGGAATTATGTGGCCAAAAAATCTAAAGATTTGAGGTCCTCTGGACCACATATAGGGCAGCATTTATATGCTCGCATCCGCTCTTTCGTAAACCTTTACAAAAGAGAAAGTTGTTGTTCCTGTTTTGAGCGACCAAACCCAGCTAAATTAGAAACTGTAACCCCTAATAAACGCACACGCCTACCTTCTATTCCCGCCTTAGAAAGTAATTCTTGTAGGTGCATGGTGATATCTTGCAACTCATCTATATCGCTACTAATTGTCTTAGCACGTGTGACTTGTACAAAATCGTCGAATTTGACTTTTACAGTAACCGTTCTCGCGATAACTTCTTTTACTTGCATTTCTTGCCACACCTCAATGGCTAATTGCTGTAATTTTTTCGTCATCTCTTTAGGATCAGTAAGGTCTTCACTAAAGGTCTTTTCAGAACCGATGGATTTGCGCTCGCGCTGATTTTCCACTTCTCGATTATCCATGCCGCGAGCAGCATCATAGTAATAGTGACTGGCTTTTCCAAAAATGGGTTTGAGCTCATCCAAGCTCCAAGCTAGTAAATCATCGCCGGTATATATCCCTATATGCTGCATTTTTTTTTCCGTCGCGGGACCGATTCCATAGAATTTTCCAATCGGTAGCTGCTTCACAAAGTCAGGCCCTTGTTTTTGTGTAATCAAGGTGAGCCCATCTGGTTTGTCCAAATCAGACGCTATTTTGGCTAGAAATTTGTTATAGGAAATACCTGCCGATGCAGTTAGTCCTGTTTCCTCTAGAATGTCTTTTTTTATTGTTTTTGCAATTAAGGTTGGCGAGCCTAAAGCTCTTTTGCATTGTGTGACATCTAAATAGGCCTCATCCAATGATAAAGGCTCTACTAAGTCCGTGTAGCTATATATAATGTCACTAATTTGTTGAGAGATTTGGCGGTATACATCAAATCGCGGCCGCACAAAGATGGCTTGTGGACATAAGCGCTGTGCTTGAGCACAAGGCATTGCTGAATGAATGCTAAATTTACGCGCTTCATAGCTACAAGTAGCTACAACTCCACGGCTAGCGGGATCCCCTCCTACAACCACGGGCTTGTTACGGTATTGTGGAAAGTCTCTTTGCTCCACCGCTGCATAAAAGGCATCCATGTCTATATGTATGATATGACGCATAGGCTTTATTCAATAATCTGTAAGTGCATCACTTCTTACAACAAACACATCGATCCCATGTGCAAAGATGATTTACAATTTCGAACAGTAATTTATAAATGTTCATCTGGATTTAAACCATAACGAGGGCACCACCATGGCCGCATTACATGAAAAATATCTATGGCCTTTAGTCGGTATCGTGATCTTTGCGGTACTCGCTGCATTTTACATCGATGACCGCAGAAGATTGGCACAAGAAACCCAAACTATGACTAGCCAAGAGACTAACGCTAGTACAGCGACTAACTACAGCAAGCAATCGAGTACAAATACTTCAGAATCAATGCCTGCCTCACTTGAAAGTAAAAAGACTAGCCGCCATTCGGTTGGTAGCTTCGCTGTAAGGAATCTCGAATATTCAGATTCAAGTGAGGACTATTCCACACAGATAAGTTCTAAACGAAACGCGGAACTTATCGCTGCTGCTAAAGAGCACCAAGGATTTTCAGGTTCGATTGAAGATTATCTTAGTGGTGGAAAATCAAAACAAGTCGCAGCTAGTGAACAGCCCTCCAAAGATTCAAGTAAGGCCACTTCCATGAGTATGGACGAATACCTTGCAAAAGCTGAGGGTAAATCGTTGCGAAATAGCAATGGACAACAAACCCCAATGTCAAAGGCTGAAGATGATCCTTTTCAAACTGAGGAACACAAGGGCTTCCATGGCTCTTATGAAGAATATGCAAATAGGTACAACTAGATATTTATAACAAACTTACTAAATAAAAAACGCTGCGATTGCGGCGTTTTTTGTTCTTTATTAATTTTGATATTGCTCAGAACACATAAATGCTAAAAAATATTTCACCATGTAGTTATCTTTTTTCTCAATTAAGAGGTAATTGCGCGCGTAATTGGCCCTTATCAAACCACCAGTGATCAGCCGTCATCACATCGAGAATTTTCGATAAGCGCGTAAATAATTTATCTGTGTCATTCAGCTCAAGAATTTCAATCCATATTTTTATCGACTCTTCATCTTCGATATTGCGATGACGTTTGGCAACTTTAGTAAGTATTTGCATGGTAAGAAAAGTTAGATTTTCATGCTGCTCTTTTGCGCGCATGTCTGCAATATAGTGTGCAGCCATCGCCGCCACTGCCGCACCATCGGATTGCTCTGGGGTTTCATCCACAATGTTGTGCAACATTTCCACTGATAAGTTTGGATCGATGGGATAAGTAACCGCAAGCCAACAGCCCTGTCCAAGTGCAGCGATCGATAATTCTTGATCGGCTTGATATAACACACGACAAGCTCGAACTGCTTGTTCAAATTTTTTTTCTGCAATAAAAAGTTCTACGAGTGGACGTGCACTTTCCCAAGCTTCATTCAGCCGATTTAATCCTATTAATGTCTCTGCAATTTCAAGCTCAATTTGTGCACGTGCGAAATTACTTGCTGCATTCGGCAAATCTATTAATTGTTGCCGATGTTTAATAAGTTCATTTTCAAACCAGGCACGCTCATCCGTTGATTGCAGGGAACTTATTACATCAGGAAGCGGTTGCTTGGTGGGATCAAATTTTTCAACCATCTCGGATTGTTTTGTTTAGAAATTTCGCGTGATAGCAATTATTCAGTTGCAACCGCATAACTTAAAAATGCACCATGCAAAAAAATGCCCTTACCACTCTGCAGGTGCAGAGCGTAAGGGCAACACTGTCACTCCCAAGTAAGGTTACGCGTAACCCGCTTGTTTGTTCATTTTGGCCGCGACCTTGAGTTCGCCCTCAGAGGCCATCTCGTCGTCCCACTTGCCCAGTTGTTTCTTCATGTAGGCATGAAATACCGGTGGAATGAGGCATAAGGCATACAACGTAAAATAG